>Ga0255048_10000001_pt1 | contig 293317 bp, 349 predicted proteins | sample JV7_2_2_MG_FD_183619 | JGI IMG/M metagenome (GOLD analysis project Ga0255048, IMG submission 183619) | Seawater microbial communities from Jervis Inlet, British Columbia, Canada - JV7_2_2 | ecosystem: Environmental > Aquatic > Marine > Inlet | place: Canada: British Columbia | collected... | reverse complement strand
TATTGTTCCATTATTTTGACCTAAACAGATTTCATCAGTATGTACCTCTGTAGGTAACGGACAACAAGTTAAACTAGCTGAAAATGCGTATACTGGGTCATTCTGACAAGCAATGTTTATCCAACTTCCAGTTTCTCCATCTGCGTAAGTTTCTACAAAAACACTTAAATCATCACCATCTTGTCCTGGTGGACAATCAATTGCTGTAGATTCCCAACAGAATTCCCAATTGACATTTCCTTGACAATTATCCCCAAAGTTATCTGCAGGATTTCCATTTGGGAAATTAAATAAATCACCATCAAAGAAAAACCCATTTGAGTTTCCATTTGGTGTACCTACATTAGTAAACCAATCCCACATTCCAGGACCACCATCACAATTATTAGCAGCACTTATTGGTGTAATTGGTCCCCATCCTGACCCCATTATTGGAACAACACCATGAAACCAATTCTGGTTTTCTTGAGACCATTCTGTTATTGTAAAACAAAATGTTACGGTGGTACCAGCTTGGTACACTCCATTAGTTGGTAACGGTGTGACAGTCATGTTAGATGATAATAAACAGTCATCACAACTATTATTATTTTGAAGTGTTAAGTCAAAGATTCCTTGGTCACCAGCATTACCCCCACTTATTTGAATGTAATATGTTTGTCCTGGTGTTAATTGAGCTGTGGTATTTAAATTTCCACCTGCACCAATATCACAACCAACGCCTATTAATGCACCACAATTCCCAGTCCATACCCCAACATTTGGTTGATTGATTCCACCAGTAATTGTTAAATCTAATGAATTACCAGTCGCAACAAATGAATACCAAACATCTGTAGCTGGTGATGCCATATTATTTCCTGGAATACCTTGACAATTAATTAAAGTAGTGTAAGGATTTTCTGTTATTGAATTTATGTTGGTGAGGTTATTAAATGTAACTGGTGCCCCCTGACCATTTTGTTGTGGTGCAGGTCCACAATTTGCAGGATTAGGTAGATTACCTAGTAGAGTTGCATTAGCACAATCATCGTTAGGGACCTGCGCGTTAACACCAACATAAAATAACAATAATACTAGTACATATGATATTTTTTTAAATAACATCTAAAAATAAATAGATTAAACTTCTAAAATATATTTATTATCATATGACACCACAAGTAGAAAAAGCCATACAACAATATATTAATTCACCAACAGGTACAATTAAGGCGGTTTATCCATCAATTGACCATATAGATTTTAAATTTGTAGAAGGAGAAGAATATTATCAGGGAATGCCTTACCCTGAACTCACTCACGATTATATTGAGGTGGAGGTATATATGAAATATCCAGCTAGAGATGAAGATGAGTTATGGTTTAAGTATAATGTAGACCCATATTATATGATGGACCATTGGGTTGAGGATGTTTATAAATTATTTGGGGAACGCTGGGTAAGATATGAATTAAAAGTTTTTGCCCCTTTAAATGGAGAATGGAAAGAGATTATGTTTATTGGAATGAAGAAATAACTTATCTTAATTTAGAAGTATTTATATTAAAACTAAATATTATGCCAACTTATAGTTCCTTTGTATTTTCCGATAAGGAAAAAAATGATATTAAAAAATTACATGAGTCTTATCGTATGAGTTATGGTAGACTTATTAAAGAACAACCATCTGATTCTGCTGGTGATGCACCTACGGAACAAAGTAAAGAACAACCATCTGATTCTGCTGGTGATGCACCTACGGAACAAGAACAACGACCATTGACCGGTCCAGAAAGTTTAACAACAGATTTAATGTCAGGGCCTATTACCGCACAAGTATCAGTACGCTTAGGTAAATTATACATAACGCCTAAAACAGGAAATAAGGATAGGGATAGGATTTCCTATGTTGGAAAAATCTAAACAAAATGATTAATTTACGAGATTATACAAAATATGGTTTACTCCAAGAAACCAATAGAATGAGAGAAATGATGGGCTTAAAACCATTAGTGGAACAGGAGAAAACAAAAGTAAAACAGAAAGGAGAAGGAACTATAACGGTGAGCCCTAAAGGTGATAATGATTGGGTGGTAAAAGTACCTAAAAAACAGGAGGTCGATAGGGATAATATTACAACGGATGATTTGATATTTGCCGCCATTAAGACCGGACTTAAAGATAAATACCCAAATTTAAAACCAGAACAAATACAATTATCTAAAAGAGGTAAGGGACTAGGTAGAGATAAATATATTATGATGATATCGGCTGATAACGCCACAGAAGAAGAAAAAGAGGAAATTAAAGCTGTTGCAACTAAAGAAGTAGCGAAATTACCAGCTGAGGAGACAGCAAGTACCGAACAAGGAGTAGCAGTAGAAGAACCAACACAAACTAAACCAGAAAACGTTAGAAACTTCCAACGATTTGTTATTACTAAAATGGAAGATAAAACTATTTTAGGTGGTGGTGGACAATCAGGTTATGGTGATGATGGTAGTTGGGGGCCCAAAACCAAAAAAGCTTGGGAAAAATATAAAGACCAATATGACTCAACAGTAAAGGAGAAAAGTTTAGAGACAAAACCAGACGATATAGAACACTTTCAAAAATTTGTATACCACACAAAAGGAGACACTTCTATTTTAGGTAGTAGCACCAACCATCCAGACGGAATTGATGGGAAATGGGGCACAAACACTAGAAAAGCTTGGAAAAAATATGGTAAAGATTATAAACCAGACGTTGATGTTAGTGTAGAGCAACGGAACCAACCCAAGAACGAGATTTGGAATGTGAATGGAAAGGATAGGTCAATTTCAGGTAAGTTACTATGGAAGGACGGTAAAAAACTTAGTTATGAAGAAAGAGAAAAAGTTGTTAATCGGATAGCGTCTGCAGAATCCGGTTCAATACAAAATTATGTTTTTTATAAAGCTGACGGGGGAACACCGAAGGACGAGGTCGCCAGTATAGAGCAAGTAGAAACTAAAGTTGACCCATTGGCTAATTGTAATGCAGAGTGTCAAAAAGAAATGAAATCTTATCTACAGGGGGGTGGAGCTACTGAACTAAATCCAAACGGAATCTATGGGATAAATGGAAAAAACCATAGGCTGGCCATAACTAAAAAGTATTTTGGTGATGATGTAGAAAAATGGAAACCAGTTGCCGCAGCGATGAAGGTACAACTTAAATTATGAAAAAAGTAATTACATTAACTGAAACACAACTATTAAACACTATTAATAAAATAGTGAAGGAAGAAATGGTTAGTGCTCGTACATACAAACCTAAAAGATGGAGTCGGGACCCACAGGACAGAGCCGCAAGAGAAGCACAACAAGACATATCCTCACATTATTATGAACCAGGTGACCCAATGGGCGATTATGGTACGTCTGAAGAGTTTAGAAAACATACCCTACCATATGATACTGAATTTAAGTATCCTTCATTGACTGATGAAGTGCCATATGAGGAAGAATTAGAAGAATTAGGTAATAAAGGTAAGGGGCTCGCTAGTGTAGTTAGTAGAAATTACCAAAGAATGGGAGATAGTTTTACAAAAAGAAAACCAGATGAAGGATTTGAATATGCTGAAAAATGGGAAACTAAATCTGATATAGCTAAAGGTTTAATGGATATGTTTGGGATTCCAGCACCAATGGCAAAAGAGATTGTGGATTACGTCTTAAGTGATACTGAAGTATTAAAAGAACAACACGTTGGGAATTCCTTTTCAACCATGGACCGAAGAATGTTAAGTGCTATTTATGATGTTATAGTAAAAGGTGGAGCTGCTGGAGGATATAAAGGTGGTAGAAGAAGGTCTATACAACCACTAGGTGGAATACCCAAGTACTCCTAATCTATTCAAGGTCACCCTTATCCCTTTTAATTTTTTCCAGAATATCTCGTATAGTGGACGCTCTTTCATAGTCCTCATTACTCAAACACCTTCTTAATTCGTCCCATAATTCATTTTCTGTTAGTGTAATAATTGAGGAATGTGGGGGCAAAAATGGTAAATCCATAAATAAATTATTATTTTGAATAGTTTTACGTTTTTTAAGTAAAATATACTTTAATACTAAAATTATTAGTATTCCTAACAATAATGTATTAGTAATAAGTAGTAATATGACAATAAATTGGGTCATAAGTCCTTAGGTTTAAATTTAGCTAGTCTTTTTTTAACTCTTTTAACTCTATATTCAAAAGTACTTCGTTTTATACCCAGTTCTTTAGCGACATCTGTCTGAGTTCTACCTTTAAGAAATATTTCATTAAATATACGAGTATCTTCCACACCTAAAGACTCAATCATAACCCTTATTAGCGCTCGATGTGCTTTATTTTCTATTCTTTTAGTGATTTGTTCTTCAACAACAAAGTCTCGGTCAATGTCTTCTAGGTATTTAGAGTGAATAGGCTTACCTTTTTTACGCTTCCAGTACTCAATCATAAAATTTTTCATGGAATTGGTAATCCAAGTAGCAAATTGAGCTTTTTCTGGGTCATACAAGTGTAACTTGAACGCTATTCTACCCAAAAACTCCATTGACATGTCTTGAATCTCTTCAGGAGCGTACGAATGGGGGTACCAAGTGTTAACATTGCTAAAAAATATCGCTTTATAACGGTAAAACAGCGGCGTAAACGCTTCATTATCACCATTTAAGAAATTTTTCACTAGTTTTTTCTCTGTTTCGTCATCATTATAGACATATTTACCCATTTTAAGTGTTTTTTAGCGTATTATTTATAACTTTTCCCATTTTACATTATTTTAAGTAAAATATAACAAAAATTTTATCAATAGAAAACTTTTATTATACTTGCTCTTACATTTAAAAGAATATTTATATAAAGATGGAAACCTTAATTAAAAAAATACTTCACGAAGAAGATAAAATAACTTTAAATGAACCTCTAGAAATTGGAGATTTTGTTAAAGTTATTGATGTAGGATATGGTAAAGGAATACATTGGACTAGAGATTATAAAGATATAAAAGATATGTCGGTGGCCGGATTTAAACGACCCCACCTTTATGAGTTATATGAAGTAATAGATGAAACCCAAAGAAACAACAAAACAAAACAGTTTTACACACTTTTAAAACCAGAGGATAAAGAAAGGCATAATAAGTCTCATGGAGATGACAAACACATGATGGAACCCTTATTATTTCCTTCAGCCGATATGTGGTTAAAGGTACAAGAAAATGAAGTGTTGAAGGAACACGAAGAAAAAAGAGAATTAGACCCACCAATTAAAGAAGGAGATTACATAATAGTAATTGACCAAGATGACGATAGGTGGGAACCATCTAAAACCATACCTCGTGACGCGTCAGGAATGAGTGGACGGGCGAATATGATTGAGGCCGTCAAGAGTAATGCTCCTGAATTGTATACCAAATATGAAGTGGGAGAATATATCCCTTATGAGTCTAGATGGTGGCCTTTTGAAATACCCATATGGAAACTCTGGAAATTAAATGAGGAGAATCACAATAATTGGGATGAGAAAAGATTATACCCCTACGCTCACACATATATTAAAGCAGAAGATAATGAGATATTAAGTGAAGAAAGGAAACGACCACAGAGAGATGTAAATTTGGGGGATGAAATTGTTGTAGTACACATTAATAAAGAAATGCTGGGACGAGGCAATGACGAAATACCTGAATTATATATTAGTTACATTATAATTAGTACCCCAGAACCCTCAGTAGACAATAGAATATATAAATTTTATGAAATTGTGGATAAGGATACCTTTGATGAGACTATAGAGTATGAGAAGTTGAGTTATGTACCATCTAGTGGATGGCTTGGATGGATGGGGAAGGTTAAGACACTATACCCCAATAGTGACGAGTTTATCTTAAGAGAAAAAGAAGATTAAGGATTTAACATTTTTTTAATAATTGCTTTAGCTTTAAAGACGTTCGATTTTGATGTCCCCACACTAATACCCAATTTTTCGGCAATTTCATCATGTTTATACCCTTGTAAATATAATTCAAATACCGCCTTATAACTAGGACTTAATTGTTCCGTAGCTTTTATCACATCATTAAAAGTTATTCCTTCTTCTGTAGAAAAGGATTCATCATCACCATAAGGTTCAACACTACCTTTACTTAACCTACCCCACGCTGGTTCTTCATCGGTGTATTTTAACTTATTTTTTCTTAACTCATCTAAAATGGTATTTCTAATTACAGTGCTAATCCAACCCCCGGGTGTGCCTTTTCCTGTAAATTTTTCTAAATTTTGGTATACCTTCATCCATCCAGCTTGACAATAATCTTGTGCTTGATTAATGTCGTTTGTATATCTCATACAAACCTCGCGTAACATCTTATCCCACAATTCCTCGTATAACCCTTGGAATGATTTCTGGTCTATAGAAATCTTATCTTGGAGATGTTCATTTAATGTTTTAATTAAACTTTTCATTTTAAGTGATAACTTCTTTAAGATAAATATTTATTATATAGATAAAGATTAAATAATGATTAATATTAGTAAAACAGCGAAAAATAAAATAACACAACTTCTTATAGATGAAGATGATAAAACTAATAAATTCTTAAGAGTAACAGTCAAAGCTGGGGGGTGTTCTGGATTATCATATGATTTATCATTTGACAACGATTTAAAAGAAACTGATAAAAAATTTGAAGATAAAGGCATAAACATTGTAACAGATGTTAAAAGTCTTTTATATTTAATGGATATGACTTTAGACTTTAGTGATGGAATAAATGGAAAGGGGTTTCAATTTGATAACCCAAATGCAACCCGTACATGTGGTTGTGGTGAAAGTTTTGCCTTATGAAAAAATTATTAATTTGTATTTTAGTTTTAACTAGTGGGTGTGCACCCCAGTATGAGGTTGTACAAAAACTACAAGTTAATATGTATCATCTAATAAACACTAGAACCCAAGACGTAGAAATAATATTGAGTAGTGATTCGTTGTCAATAGGCCAAACACTTAAAAAGAAAAAAATTAATATTATTGCGGAAGTAGATTAATTGTTGTGAGGTTTGTAAAATTTAATAATATTTATAGTAAAATTACTTATCATGAGTTGTAAAAAATGTAAAAAAAATAAAAGACGAACAGTAACTGAACAATATATAAACGAGCCCGTATCTCAAGGGGGAACTAACACCTCATCTTCTGGACAATATATCTCAGGTGGAGCGTGGGACCAAAAGGGGGAGTTTTTTAAATCTAGAAGGCGAACATCTAAGACTGAAGTTAAGGAGGTAGATATAACTGGGGGACAAGGACAAAACTATAAGGGTTTTGATAAGTCACTAACAATTGACGATGTTCCTACAGACAATATAAAACCCACAAATTCTATTGCTCCAGCCTATACCGCTTATAACCGTTATGATGACCCTAACCCATACGATAACGACATTCCCGACCCATATGACCCATATGACCCAGATTATCCTAATGGCAAAAAATACCCAAAAACTAAACCTAAAAAAGAATGGAGGTCACCTCCATGTTGTAAACCATGTAAAGGTGGTAAATGGAGACACGATTGTGGGGAACTAGAAAGAGCCGCTGGGTCACAAAAATCTAAATCTACGGGGTGTATCTATGCTACTATTTCAGATTGCCAGTTAGCTAAAAAATCTATGAATGAACAAACCAGTAGTGAAAGTTCTGGACAATATGATACACCTATGGCGTGGGAAGAAGGTGGGATTTTAACTACAAATACAGGGACTGGAATGGTAGGTAGTGAGGTGTTATCCACCGCTCCCGACATTGATGAACTGGGTGATTTTGATGACGTAGATATTACGGTAATAAGTATAGAAGACTTAGATATGGGACCCAACACGTTGGGTGACCTTTTTAATGGTGGGGAAAATATGGTAGATGACGAAGTTGATTTTTCTGTTAATGAATTAATGGATGATGAAGAAGATGAAGAAGATGAATTCGGGACACAATTACAGGAATCTCTAATTAATAAAGAACAAAACAGAATAAAGATTCTTTACAACGTAAAAAACCCAACCAAAAAAAGAACACTAAAAGAAAGTATCCTTGATGTTAGAAAAAATATAAGAAAAATACTCTAATTTATTGTCTGATTAATTATTTTTATTTATATTTTAATATAAAATTATTAGTTATGAGTAAATCTAAAGAATTATTTATGAAAATTAGAGAAACCGAGGAATTTCTGGATGCGGATTATTTATACCATCAATGGATACAAAGTCAAGCACCCCCCAAAAAATTAAATACGATTACCGATGATGACTATTATGAGGATTTTATAGACTTACGCCCAGAAGAAGAAACGGATATGAATGACCTAAACGACGTATTCGAATATTAATCAGATTTATTTTTTTTCTTTTTTTCTTTATAAATAATTAAAACCACACCTATAGCACCATAATGTTTATTTCCACTGATAGAATATTTTATGTCTATTATTATGGGGTCTTTGTTTTTTATCCAGTCATTAATATTTACATCTAACGATGATTCCGCAACATCATCAAACACTGGAACAACACTATGAAATGTTTTAACTTTCATATTTTTGTAGATGATTATTGTAGTCTATTCTACTAATTTTAATATAGGTATCACCCCACCACCCAAAAATAACATCATCAAAAATTTTTTCAACTTTAAACTCACTCCAATCAAAATTAGGAACGTCTATAGGGTAGGACTCATTAGGGAAGGTTACTTTCATGTTTTTTTTCTTTACGCTTAATTCTTTTTAATTTTCTTTCCAGTCTATCGTATTTTCTTTTTAAATACAACGCTAATTCGTAATCTTCTAAACCTAAAGCAATATCAATCTTTCTATCAATCTCACTTTTTTCTAAAGTTAAAAACATTTTTCTAGTAACACCATAACTTTTCATTCTAAACGTAGTGTACCTCCCCAGAAAAAACCCTAATAATAAGGTAGGGATAACTATAATTAGTATTTCCATATTTACATTTTAATTAGTTTATAATAATACAAAATAATAAAACACATATCAATAAGTTATATGTTGTTTTTATTTAAAAAAAAGTATTTATAGGGTAATGAAATCATTAATTAGGAAAATATTGCGGGAACAAGGAGAAGAAATCAATTCTCAAGAAGATTATGACCGTATAGTAAATGAAAAACGGATAAAACAGGATGTTGAAATGGAAAAACGCATTCGTATTATTTTAAAATACATCCCTAAATTAGATTTTAATGTGTTAGACTGGTTGGATGATATCCGTGAGTTAGGACCACCCTCCACCTTTTATCGCAAGACACATTATAATAGAATGTCGGACATATTTAAGCTTCTTAAACTTTTTTCAGGTAAACCTCCACGTTATTACGGGTCCCTAGAGGTTGCAGTCCTGATAGTGGAAACTTTTATACAAAATGGGGGATACCAACGTAATTTTGATGATGGCATGATGTTAGATTTAACACCAATCACATATTATGAAGTTTCAGGAGAATTGGTGGAATTGATGAAGGTATGGAGTAACATGGATGGGAGAATATATGGAGCACATAGCCCAGAAGAAGCTACACAGGCTTTCGAGATGAACCCATGGGGATGGTCCGATGATAGTGAAGAACAAGATAGAGAGACGGTGGAGACTGTACGGTTTGACCCCACAGGTGTAAATGAAGAAGAACTTAAATGGAGTCCAGAAATGGTAGGATTATGAAAAATTGGAATGAAGAAGGGATAACAAAACTATTAAACACCTTAGTAGCTCCACAATATGACATAATTAGAGACATAACTTTAGATTGGCATAATTTTGGTGACGAAGAAGGGTGGTATCACGGAGGATGGTATTCCAAAATCAATGTTAATCTTAACCACCCAGCTAGTTTAGATTGGACAGACCAAGTAGAGATGAAAAAAGCGGTTTTAGATGCCCTAAAATATTTGGGAATTAGTGGAACCGACGCAAAACATATTATCTTTAACTGATATTTATAGAAAGATGGAACTAAGAGAACAGATAAAACAAATTAAAAGGTTATTGGGAGAACAAGGAACCCCCGCTGAAAATAATATCATAGATGAGTTAAGGGTGATATTAAAAAATTGGGAAAATGAACCATACACTAAAATGGAACCTAAGGCCCGTTATGAAAAATATCACTCTGACATTAAAAACCTAATAGATAACACCCTTAGTTTACCAGCATGAAACTAGAAGAACAAATAAAGACTATTAAAAAACTCATTAAAGAAGAAAATGAGAATAAAAACCTCATCAATGGTCTTAAAGAAATTTTAAAAAAACAAAAAGAAGCTCATTCTGAAGATGTCTGGTATGATGATATAAGCAAGTTAATCAAAAAATATGAGTGACCCACCAAATTAAGTTTGATTTTTCCAAAAAAAATGTTATACTTATAACAACCAAATAAACTTTCATTAAAAAAAAAAATAAAAAATGAATTTAATTAAGAATGTTATGTACGCTGGTATTGGACTGGCCGAAGAAACAAAAGGAAAATTATCAGGACAGTTTGGCGACTGGGTTGAAAAAGGCAAGAAATTTGACCAAGACAACCATAATCTCGTTAAAAATTATCTTCAATCATTTGAAGATTTAAAATTAAAAACTGAAGACAGATACAACCAAACGGTTACTGAGTTAGAAACTTTTATTCACACTTTGAAAACAGAAAATGGAGAAAGAAAAACAAACGAAGAACCAAAAACTGAGGTTGAGTCAAACGGATAAGAAAATTTTAGGCGTATGTGGAGGGTTAGCTGAATATTTAAACGCTGACCCTTCTCTTGTGCGATTTTTCTTTATAATGTTATTTTTTGCTCCAGTTCCAGCTTTATTAATATATGGTATATCTTGGTTTATTATGAAAGATTAGTATTATTCTTTTAATTATTAACTAATATTTATTGTAATAAATAATGTTATAATGAAACTACCATTCACATTTAAAGAGTTTGTGACTAAACCATTTGCTGCCATAGCTATTATATTGATATTAGCGGTAGGATATCTCTATGTAGATAGTAGAAAATCCAACGCTGAAGTAATTGAAGCTTGTAGAGAAAGTCAAAAGGTTAAAGATGAGAGGATAACTAAATTAGAAAATGACGTAAAAGATTTATATGATAAAATAATTGAGTTGTCCCACATTAAAAAAACTAATCCATAATAATGAAAAAATTATTTTTCTTACTTTTTATAGGTTTAGTCATCATTTTTTTATTTGATAGATATAGTGGGTGTACTAGGTCAGAAATGTCGGAAGAAGATTTTGAAAAGGAGGTTCTCCATATAGAGGTGAGTAGCAACACCGATACCTTATTTCTTTCACAGGATTCTATTTTAAAATTAGCTGATAAGGTTATGGACCATATTAAAAGACAGGAAGAGTCACAAGAAAATATGGTAAAAGAAATGGAAAAACAAAAAATTAATGAGAAATTATCACAAGAACAAATAATATTTTTACAAAAAGAAGAACTAGAGTTTAAACAAAAAATATATGAACAACGTTCATATATAGACGAACTATCAAAACCCACAGATACCGTAATATACAATATACAATATAAAGATACTCAAATATGTAAACCCGTATATATACCCGATACTGTATATATTACAATAGAGATTGTAGACACTATTAAAATTAAAAAAAAGAAAAAAAAGAAAAAAACATAGAGTATTATAGAATAACCAATACTTTATTTTTTTAATATTTTTTTTATCTTTATATAAAATAATTAATGTCTTATTACTACAATTCGTATATTTTCATGACGAAATTTTAATTTTTTTTAATAGGATTTAACCCTATTATTTCTATTTATATAATAAACAAAATGAAAGATATGAAAAATAAATACAGCTTTTATACCCTAATAATAATTTTTTTGACACTAGTAATTGGTGGTTGGAATAATTGTCAAGCACAAGAGCAAGAAAAACAATACCCACAAAAGATAGTTTTGGAATTGGAATTAGAAGAAGTTATTAAACTTAAAATCCCTAAAGATATAGAAACACCAATGACTATTGAAGAATTAAATAAAATAAAACAAACGTATCCATCTAAAGGAAGTATTATTAATTTGAGAAAAAAATCGATAATCCCTGAAGTGGAGACAATAATAAAGGAGGAGGACTACGATGAAAACAATAAGTAAATTACTATTTTTAATACTATTTCCAATTTTTACATTTGGTCAAGTAACAACACTTCCACATGCAACCGATTTTGAATTAAGTTTCGGCGATTGGACTAACTCAACATTTGATAATTTTGATTGGACACAAACTACCACAAAAACACCATCTTCTGGTACTGGGCCGGTGATTGGACCACCTTTTGGTGATTTAGGTTCTTTAGGTTATGTATTCACAGAATCATCTGGTGCCAATCAAAATAGTGAAGCTTGGTTAGAGTGTGAATATAATTTAAGTTCATATGGTAGCGTAGAAATGACTTTTGCCTATCATATGTATAGTGCAAATGGTGGCGCTTATGGTCCAGGACTTTTACAATTAGATATATATGATGGCACCACTTGGACTTATGGCGTTTGGAGTAATAGTGTTAATAACCCAGATTGGCAGGTTGGTTATGTAGATTTATCAGCATATGATGGATTAGGTCAAGTTATATTGTCATGGACAGGATTAACTACTGGTTGGCAATCTGATATATCATTAGATAATATAATTGTTACTGGAACTGATAATGTACCAATAATAACATCATACCCCTATGAAGCTGATTTCGAAACAGAAGTACAACATTCAACAGCAGGAGCTGATGTTGGGTTTACATTTGTTAAGCCTGGTTGGAGAAATGCTGGGGGAGATGGAACTGATTGGAGAGCCGATGCTGGAGGAACACCCTCAGTAACTACAGGTCCGGGAGATGGAACAGGCACAGGACAATCAGACCACACACCTGGAACTTCTGCAGGATTTTATCTTTATTTAGAAAGTTCAACACCTAATTATCCTAATGTCAATGCATACCTACTAACACCAATATTTGACCTTACTACTAATACTTATCCAGTTATGGAATTTTGGTATAATATGTATGGTGCAGATATGGGAACATTGAAAATGCAAGTAAGTATGGATGGTGGAAATACGTGGTCATTAGATTTAATGGTAATTTCTGGTGACCAAGGTATAGGGTGGAACCAAATTATTTTTGATATGGTAAATTATAGAGGTGAAACAAATCTTGTATTTAGATTAGAAGCGGAGTCAAGTACGGGATGGTTTAGTGATGTATGTATTGATAATTTTAGAATTCTTGATATGGCAACTAGCCCATTAGATGTTTATATAAATTTAAATCTTGCAAGTGATGCATTTAATGCAAGTAATACAACCATTAATATGGTTGGAAACTCTACACAAACAATACGTTCTAATGGATATGGGTTCGGTATTTTAGTAATTAATAATACAAATGGGATAACATTAACTGATAATTTAACAACTGATAAATTAGCATTGGTAGACGGTATTATTACCACTGATATAAATAGTGTATCTGTTACGGGTAATTTATGGAATGCCCTTGCTGGTGGTTCAGATGTGTCATTTATTAATGGTAATCTTAGAAGATACATTACCTCTAATACAAGTACATACGCATTCCCTATCGGTTATGGAACAGGAATTGTTAATTATCATAAAGTTGATTTAATCAACAATAATATGGTTGGTGTTTCATATATAGACGCATATGTTTCTGATATGGCGGGCGGTACTAATATACAATTAAATACATCGGAACAAACTACATCTATTGTGGAAATGGCAGATAAAGAATGGTTTTTAACACCAGATGCTACACCTAGTAGTGGTGACTATGGTGTAAATTTATACTTAAATGGATTATCTGGGGCATTATTAGCGGATGATAATTTTACAGTAGTTAAAAGACCAAATGGTTCTACAACATATGCGGACTGGGATGCATTTGACACAACCACCGATATACCTACAGCAGGAACTAATGGAAGAACTTTAGCGGGTGGATATGGACAAAAAACTGGGTTTGATGGTTTTAGTGGATTTGGCATAGGTGGTTCAGGAGGTGGACCATTACCCATAGATTTAATGTCGTTTGGAGCTGAATTAAACGGAGATAACGTAGATATACAATGGACTGTAGCTTCACAAGTTAATAATGATTATTATTCTATACTTAGAAGTATTGATGCATATGATTGGACTGAAATCGGTAGAGTTATAGGTGCTGGGAATTCCAACCAAATAATGGAATATGTATTTACTGATGAAGACCCCTATATTGGATTATCATACTATAAACTTAAACAGACTGATTTTGATGGAAGATTTGAAGAATTTTATCCCGTTTCTATTTCTTATGATGTTGAAATTATTGGACTATTAATTTCCCCTAATCCTGTAACCGACATACTTACATTAACAATGGATGGTAATATTCATAACGATTTACACGTGATTAGAATATTTGATAGTCGGGGTAATATTATTATACGTAATAATTTAATTGGTAACCTAAAAGATTATAAAGTAGATGTTAGTAAATTATCTGATGGAATGTATATTGTAAAAGTTAAGAATAGACGACAATTAGGTATAGGAAAATTTATCAAAGAGTAATGAAAAGAGTGTTGGACAATGTTTATGTAAAAACACTATTCAGTATAGCTATAATTGGTTCGTCTTTACCATCAATATATGAAGATTTCATATACGGTCACCAAGGCGTTTGGACACACTACGGAATGATACTAGTAGGAATCCTATATTTAATAGAATCAATTTTATGGGCGTTGGATATATGGAAAAAGTAAATAAGTTAAAAAAGAGGTTAACCAAATTTGAGGAGGATATTTTTAGTGGTGAAGATATCGACATAAAAGAGTTTTATCGACTGAAAAAAGAATTAATTGACTCTGACTCCGACACCCATGATTTATTGGAACTACACATGATATTAGAGGCCATGTTAGATAAATCCCATACCGAATTAATGAATAAACGACTTAATCTCTTAACTATTTGGTCCACTATTTTTCTTCCACTATCTTTTTATACTGGGTTATTCGGCATGAATTTCGACGATGTACCATTTTTAAATAACCATCACGGGTTCTGGATATTTACAGGATTAACTTGTGTTACTGCTATCGGTATGTGGTTATACTTCAAAAAAAATAAATGGTTATAGATTTTTAGTTGATTTTGACTAAAATATTTTCTACTTTTATAAAAAATAAACTTATGAGTACTGTTAAAACATTATATCCCCGAAGAAAAGCTGTAGCGTCTAAATTAATTAGAAAATCACAAAGTCATCCTGATTATTTCAAATATGAAATAACAATTCAAGAAAAAGATGGTAAATTACATAACCAACCAGCATATGGAAAAGATATGCAAGACGCATTATCTAGACTAATATGGACAGAAAGAACCACTAAGGTGGGCAGGACCATGAGTAGATTAGATACGGCATGGATTTTTGCGGCGTGGGTAATTTCTCTAGTAATACCAACTATTCTTGCAACCCATAACCATAACCCCATCTGGTTACTACTTACAGTGGGTTGTGTGGTAGCATTTGTAGGTGGGTATGTTCTATGGGATAATTACTTAAAAAAAGAATAATTTTTAAAAAAATAAGTCCGTTTTCCAAAGTCGGCATATATATAAATAGCAGCAAGCATTTAAAGCTTAAATAAGAAAATAAAAAAAGCAAAAATAGCTTGCTTTTTTTATGCAGGAAATTTCCTCAACCATTCCATCACCTTATATCCTTTCACCAAGTATTTATTATAAATGAAATTACTTATACGGAAAATATTAAAAGAACATTATGAAGAAGAATTTGATAAATGGGCTCTTTTAGAAATGGACTTAAGAAAAGCTATGGACCAAATAATTGAAAAAAACAAAGCTAATTGGGGCGATAGTGAATATAATGTAATGAGTGCGATTGATGGAATGTTTGAAGATGGATTTTTTCAGAAAGTTGAGACTCTATGGGAACAAGATGAATCTGGAGGAGACCAATCTAATGAAGGAAGTGTCAGTGCAGGGTCTTACCAAAAATACAATCCTGATACGGCTAGTTGGGACACAATAACTCCCACTCTTAGTACAAACCTTTTTTGGCACGTCGTTAAACAAATGGTGTTGGGTAACCCCATAAGAAAGTTCGAGAAGTTTAGTGAGATGTCAGGAAACCATGAACCCTATGACCGATATAAGGAATTTGAACCTACCCTTAAATTATTTGGTCTTAATGACAATAAGATGGATTCTAGTAGTATGTTTGCCAAAATTTTTCATACGGCAGTAGACAATTATGACGGTATTAAAAGTGGAAAGATTCAGAGTTTTAATGAGTTAGAAATCCCCGAACTAAAGAATTATGAGCTCGATATGAGACAGACCACTAGTGAATATGTTGAATACACATGGAAGATACCGATGAGTGCGTATAGTACGGATGATGCAGAAGCAGAAGTATATGCAGATGAAGATGGGGAGTATACTTGGTATGAGTGGGACCACACGCCGGGATTCCATAAAGAGTATCTGGAGGAGGAGACACAAGAGAGAAATGTTGAAGATGTTCGTCAAGTTTAAAGACCAATAAAGGTATTTATATATAATGAAAGGATTAATTAAAAAAATATTAAGAGAAGAGTCTAAGAAAAAGGAATGTCCCGCAGGAATGTATTGGTGTTCTGACGACCAAATCTGTAAACCTGATTCCCAGAAAATGGGTAAAATAGGGACCACCGAAGAAATGACAGAAGCGATGGGGTTTATAAAAACATACCCAACTGAGTCTGAAGATAAGTTAGATGAGTTTTTAGATGCTGTTTGTAGTGGGATTTTTGAATTAAGAGAAACTAAATCTTTTAGTGACGAAGTCATAACTGGGAGGGTATACGGTATGCTAACTGAGGGTGGAGATTTACATGCATTAACAGAAGAATTAATTTTATTATTACAAACATTACCAGATAAAAATCCACCAATGGAACCAAGTGAGTATTATAAATCTAGTGGTGGTGGTTTTAAACCAAATAGATATTAGGGATGGGTAAAATATTAATAACAGAAAAACAATTAGAAATATTAAGTCAGTCTGTCTTGAGGGAACAAGAAGAGACTGTAGATGAGCAACAAATTCTTGACAACCTACAAAATGACTTGAATAAATTATTATCTGCGGAACAAAACGAAGTTTTATCTAACATAGAATTAAAGGTTACTGGGTCAGATGAAAAAAATATGAAATTAGAAATTGCTGGAGTTACCGTACCATTAAAATGGAACACCCAAAGAAGAAGAGGAAGTTTTGCTACAAAAGAAGCTTTGGGCTTTGGAAAGGTAGGTACAAAACAATTCTTAGAAACTTTAGAAGAAAATAACCAATACAAACAATTATTAGAGAAATATCCTAAAATAAGAGAACAGATTGAGGGTGGATTTGTCAAATTAATTATACGACCACAAACTCCGGGTAAAAGTGCATTTATTGAATTAGCACCAACCGGGATGAGTGGAAAAGAACGACGTAAAGGTATACCATTAAATTTAGGGGATACTTTTACCTTAAAAGATTTATTAGTAAATAATTTGGTCCAGATGAAATTTAATGATAAAGTTAAAGGACAATTATTTACAGATAATATGAGTTGGAAATTAAGTTCACTTGCACTGGATAATTCTAGTATCGGGGGTGATGACCCAACTCCGGGACCAACAATAACACCCAAAGTATTTAGTTTTAATGCACAAGAAAATTTTGATTTTAATAGAGCTAACTTAAGACAAGAGGCAAAAGACGAAATTATAGTACAAATAATTAATCCCATCAAGTCCATGTCTGAAACCAATAGACGTAAATACATTGCTGAATTAGAAAAATCACCCATAACACTAAGGGCTTTCGCTTCTCGTGATGACGACCCAGATGATACAGACTATAATACTGACCCACGTACTAGACGCAAACTTTACCAACCGTGTATTAATGAAGGTACGAGAGGTGAATATAATCAGTGTTTAAGTGACGCAAGAGCTCAAACTGTTACTGGTCATTTACAAACTGAATTCGGTGATATATTTGGTAATGTTAATTTTAACAGTGTCGGTGGGGGAGAAAGAGTAAGTGAAAACAGTTGGGTAAAGGGAAAGAAAGACCACAATAGCAGTACAACACAAAGTGACCGTAGATTTGAAATAGTACTCCCACCGTTAACCGTAATTGAGAAGAGTCAACGTAAGTAGGTAGAACAAATTTGCATAGAAGCGTAAATTCCGGTATACACCCTACCACCCCAATAATAGTCACCCACCTGAACAGAAACACCAGACAGATTATATGTATTTTCGTCACGACCCCAGTATAATAAAATTTCATTATGTGTCGACGATGTTTTCCATAACCCTATAATGTATGTGGCTAATTCTTGATAGGTGGTAAATAGATTATCTTGCCTATGTGAACGCACACATATTTCAGAAAAATGTAAAGCACCACCAAAGTTCTCTTTGTTTGGATTTTTATATTCACTTTCATTTATTAATGAATCTTTTATATCATCAAAAATATGTTTAACTTCTGGATGATAACACCTACTCTCACGGACCAAGATAGAAGTTTGTCTTCTTGAAATTTGTTGTGTTAAAAATCTTGAGGTGGATAATTCGGTGTGGTAATGGGAAGTTCTATAGTTATTAGCCTCTTCCATCACTAAACTATCTATTAAATTATTATTAAAATTATCCCAGTCAATAACTTGGGAATAGGTTATTGTTATTAGACAGGTTAATATGGTAGATAGTATTATTCTCATAATACAAAGATAACAATTTTTTATTTAAAAACCAAAAAAAAAAATTAAAGAATTCCCATTACTTTATATACTTCATATGCAGAGTGTGGACTATTACCACCTATAGACCAATCGGTGACAAGTTCTGGAGGGTGATGATATTGTTTGTAATCATAAATGCTTGCACGTACACCATTATCAAACTTAATATCCCATTCTGCCTGTACTTTTTCGTCCGCAGAGGGTTCCGCATATGTGGGTGGGCCAAAATGGTGCCTTATCTCATTATAGGGGACATCGTTTAATGTCCCTTGACGACTTCCACCCACAAAGGGTAAACTATGGTCTTTACCTCCCACAATAAACTTTCTAGGTTTTAATTCGTCTTCTATATCTTCCAAATCATAACCAAAGGGGGTATACGTATTTATAAATAAAGAAAATAATGCACTTTGTAATGGTGTAGCTTCAAATTGATAATCTGAAACCTCATTAAAACCAAATAATTTACCTTCTTGTTGTATTGCATTTAAAATGTTACCCGATAAAAAATTAGGGCTTGTATTCGTCTGGTTATTATTATGTATATATTCTAGTTCCTTACTTGTGTCTTCATCTAAACTATCTAACACTTTATTAAAAAATTGTGTGAGGATTTTGGAGTCAAAGTTCATAAGTTTATTTTTTATATAAATACCACCCTATAACTTAAATTTTTTCTATGTTGTAATATATTTATCTATATAATAAACAACATTTTGCGAAAAAATAAAATAATGAAAAAAAATATATTATCTGAGGACGTTAATCAAATGATGGCCCTAATTAATTATGATAGAGGGAAAACCCTAACAGAAAATAGAAAAGAAATAAAACCCATTTTAGGTGAAGCGGTCGTTCCTGGTGAAAATTTAATGGATATTGCGTCAGCTGCGGGGTGGGGAGCATTAGCTGGTAGTGTTATTCCGGGTGTTGGTACAGCATTAGGTGCCGCTATTGGTGGTACAGTGAGTGTATTGTGGGATAGTTTCGGCCCTAACAATGTTTCTCCAGATATTTTGGCAGTTTTAAATCCAGACGCCTATTTAACTGTAGCACGTTCATTACAAGACGCAGCTACTAATTCGGGGTTGCCTAAAGATTTCATATACCCAACCAAAATAGATGTCATTAGTACTAGTGAAGCAAGAAGTAAAAGTCAAACCCTTTACACGTCAATGAAAGGTGGGGGTACGTATGAAGAACCTCTTGCGGGTGTTTTTCAAAGCTGTAAAACCATGTTTGATGTTATGAGAGTAGCATATGCTTTTGAAGCATTTGGTGAGGGAGAGGATTTAGTTACTTGGTTGAAAGGTGATTTAGGTTCTAGTGAATTTAACAAGTATGTTACAAATAACATTAAAGGTAAACCATATATGACTTTTGAAGGTAAGGATTACACCTCAGCAGAACTATTAATGAAAGCTATAGCAGAATCAATTGCTAAAGAAGTGGGAATCAAAGTAGAAGAAGAAGCTAATACAGCATTATTAGAAAAATTTAATAATTGGCCTTGTGTACAAGAAGAAATTAAAAAAGCTAAAGAAATTAAACACCCGTATAAAGGACATGACGACCAAGTTTATATCGTAGCTGAAAATGGTGATTTACTGTTAGTCGCTACTTCAGGTAAATATGTCGGAAGGACAGGTGGGGAAAAAACTAAGGGTACGATAGAGTGTCCTGATGATTTTACATTAGATGGTGGTGGTGAGTTATCTTTAGATGAATCAAAATTTTTATTCAGAAAGGCAAATCTATTTGAACAAAGTTTCGGAGGAGTTACGTTAATACCAGATACCCCAAAAGAGGAACCAGAGGTAAAACCAAAAGACGAACCCGCGTCTAGAGGAGTTAATAAGTGTACTTTTGACCAAATAATAGCGGGTAAATGTACAGCTCAAAAAGGTGATAAAGGTCCAGTTATTGAAGAAATTCAAAATAAATTAATTACTAGTGATGTGGATGGCACAGATTTACCTAAACATGGAGCAGATAGTGATTTTGGTTCGGAAACTCTCGCAGCGGTCATATCTTTCCAAAAGGCAAATAAATTAACCCCTAGCGGTATTGTAGATGTAGAAACAGCTAAAGTTTTACAAACTGGTGGTGTTGCTAGTAATGAACAAACGGACGACGTGGAAGAAGAAGAAGAAGCTGCTGAAGTTGTAACTGTAACGCCAGGTACAGAATTAAAGGTTGGTGATTCATTAGTTGTTGACTCAGAGGATGATGTGGACGTAATTAAAGGACCTAATGGACAAGAATTTAGAACAACTGATGATTTGGAAAAAGTTAAATTTAGAAAAAATCAAAATATTAAAAAGATTAAAACCGACACACAAGTAATAAAATTTGACAGAAATGGTAAAATTAAAACTGTCAAAGATAGAAAAAGATAAAATAAATAATAAAACAATAAATTATGTTAGATAAAGTAAAATCAGTAGTAAACTCATGGTATTTTGGAATAGGAGCCACCGGATTAGCTGGAGGAATGTTATTAGTATATGGTTATAAACTATATGCTGGTATCGCAGTAGGTTGGGCAGCATGTAAGGCATGGGAATACTTAACAGGAAAATAAAATAAAAGGACTTAGGTCCTTTTTTTTATGCTTAATTTACAGATATTTATAGCATAATTTATAATTTATGTTATATTTACTTGAAAATGAAGAATACACTCACGTATTAAGTGATAAGCTCCCATTAGACTTAGATAATCGTTTATACACCATAATTCATGTTATAGGTGGAATGAGTTTTCACGATATTGTCACTTTTGCTGACAACGCTACCCCTGAAGAAATGCAGTATCTTTATGAGAAAGTGGTAGAATTTCCTTCCACAATGGAATCACTATTACCGTATGCTGGTGAATTTAATTTATTACAGCATTCTGATGAATATAAAGAAATTAAAGATATAATCAATTTCAAAAATCAAAATGAAAGTCTTTTACAGGAACAGTCTCAACCACACTGGGACCCCACTTTTAACAAAATTATTTCTCCACATATAAAAGAAAAACTTTTTAATCACTGGACTAAAATTGGTGAGCCTGACTGGAAATCACTAAAATTATTTGGGATGAAAAATATTGATGACTATTTTGGAGACTCCTTTGATGACATTTTAGATATAGTTTATCCTGTTTTAAAAATAGAATGGGAAGGGGGGGTCGATAAAACCTCTTTCGGATTAAAAAAAGATGAGTGGAGACACGCTATTGTAAATGGAATTTATGATGTACGGTTCAAAGTCATTCCTACCAGTTATACCTATGCTTGGGAAACTAGAGAATTTGGAGGAGGAGGAGTAGAAGGTTATTCGTGTTGGAATTTAACTTTCCTTATAGATAAGGGGTCTTGGAGGGAGGAGTGGCCTATCACTGAAATATTTCCTAATAAAACTACAGAAGACGTAATGAATTCCTACGAAGACCATCAAGCAGAACTTATAGAAGAATTATGGGAATGGATTGCAGATGAGGCACAACAGTATTTTCATCAGTACTGTAAGGTTACGGTAAAAATCGTTTAACTACCATTTAGGTTGGTACTCCCAATCAAATTCTTTTCCAATTACTAGATTATCTATGTATCTACGTGTTTTACTACCAAACTCAAAATTATTGGTATTTTCTTTTTTTAACTTGTGTAATTCTTTTAATATTTTTTCACAATTTTTAATTTCTTGATTTGTTTTTTCCATATGATTTTTATTTAAAGGTTTTTCTAAATCCAAAGATAATTGATTTGGGTCTATTATTTTTTTTGTCTGGATTTTTTTAGGGGATTTTTTAGGGGATTTTTTAGGGATAGCCTTTATAGTTCGTAAATGTGAACAAACTAATGTTCCATCGAGTCTTGTATAAGCTTTTACTAAAATTTCTCTAAATTCTGCCATTTAATAAATGTAAACAATTTTAACGGTTTTGTCACTATTTATATATAAAAACTATGAACTTAAATCATCCACGTTGGGAAGGGCACAAATATAATAGAAGGAAAGAAGACCCCAGACATTATAATAACTCTTCTGCTGAAACTAAACGAATTAGAAATCTTCATACTGAGGAAGAAAAAACTTCACTAAATGAGTGGAGAATGCAGGGTACTCTAAGTTCACAACAAGGTCAATTAAAGATGCAACCAGAAAACCACGCCTTATCAGATGATAGACATGGTTTGGTGGTTGACCACTTAAATGAAGTTAGTAAGTTTATAGATGAAGAGCAGGTTCACAAGTTTGTTCAAGATGTAAATGAAATGGAAGATAGAATGTCTTACATTAAAAAGAATCGTTAATCTATTCCCACCCGATAGTTTTAATTTTTAAATTAACCCATCCTTGGGCCTGAATCCCAACTAGTTTTAGAAAATTCTCAATTTCAGATTTAGTGTGACGGCGAAGGTGTACTCTAATTTTTTTGTGGTATTGGTAACCCCATAAAGAATTATACCCCCATCTAGAACTTCTTTTACATTTTGCTACATCACCGATAGGCCGTAGCTTCTTTTCTAAGTCTTGATAGTTACCAGTCTCAGCCACCCCACTTACTTTTATATTCACCCAAATATCCTGACACAAATTTTTATCCATTGGTGTACTTTCCTTAAACCATTTTGCGTCAGCAGTTGTAATTCCACTAATACGATAGGTGACTTTAACCCCCTTTGTGTAACGGTCATTGGGTGTGGTGGTATCCAGAGTAAATCTTTCTCTTTTAATTATTTTTTGTATTTTCTTTGGTAATCTTTTCATAATACAAAGATAAATAAAAATATTGTAATTACCAAAACAATTTTAAGATATATTTATTATTATGAAAGTTAAATTAAATAATTCACAATATCAAAAACTACTTAATGAGGTGGGTGGGTATGACGACCCAAATATAGGAGCACAGGATGAGGAAGCCATGATGAAGACCCTATTCGAAAATTATATGAAATTTAGAGATTCGATGGATGTGTTTTCTTCATTAGTTGAGGGAATACTGGTACAAGATAGGTTGAAACACGAATTAGGTAAGGTAAGAAATGATTTCGTGGGTCCCATGAATGACTATTCTAAGATAATGGTCCAACTTAAAAGTCAAATGAACCCATTTAACGAAGACGATTTTTAAAAATATTTTTCATTTAATTTTGTAGTTTAATTTTTTTTGTTTATCTTTGTATTATGAATACAGAGAAAAAATATAGAAAAATGACAGTAAAAGGATTAAAATCCCTTTGTAAAGAAAAAGGATTAAAAGTATCTGGTACTAAGCCACAACTAATTAATCGCTTAATGAACCCTATTAAATCGGACCTACCAAATAAAAAAACTAATAAGTACACCACCATCAGTATTGGGTGGGGTGACGACAAAGCTCCACTAATAGGACAATTAATTAATAAAGGGTTTGGTGAATCCTTATATTTTGCAAATGACAAATTTTATTATAAAATAGTTTCAGAAAAGTGGGTAGAACTACTTAAAAAGGAAAAAAAATAGAAAAAAAGTAACTTATCGTAATTAGTGTGATATTTATCTTTGTATTACCTACTCGGTAATTACTTTCTTTTACTTTCCACTTCACAAAAAAAGGGACCTTAGGGTCCCTTTTTTTTAATTACTTTCCTCCTTTTTTTTACTTTAATTTATGTCACTAGTCACGATTATAAATATCATTTAAATTGTGTAAATTTCATTACTTCCATAAAATTTGTATGAATAAAATACTACTTGCTAACGCTAAACATACAAAAGTTTTGGCTGAAATGCCCTCACCCTTAAATAACCAGGTAAAGACACTAAAAATAATAATTCCCCCCACAAAGGCTAAAAATCTTTGAGGCCATAATAAACCACCAAACGCGGAATAACCGTATCTCGTCGCTATTAAAAACACCCAAGTTATAGGAATCCCAGATAGAATAATTAAACCTTCATATTTTTTAAAAACAGGCCACAGAAATTGCCCATTTAATTGGAACCACACCATAGATTGCCCAACCAAAAAAAGTAATATACATATAATCATTTCTTTATTCATATGAATAAGATACTATATTTTTTTAAATAAGTCTATAACTATTTATAGAAGATGGAAGAATACGAGACACTACCACCCATAGAACCCTTCAAATATTTTTTAAAGAAATTTTGGAAACCACATAAGGGTAATTTATATAGACAATTATATAAAACTTACCACCCCAGTACTTACGCGGAAAGTTTTACTGACCCCTCAGCAAATTTTGATGATGCCCTATACATTCTAGATGACGCGGTAAAAGAAGGGACCAAGCTAGGGCTACTTAATCCCGATTTTGAAACTCCTGACTTTTCAGAAATATTAGGTGATATCCCACCTGCCACTTCAAGGGAGGCACAAGGATTCCACCAACGTAGTTCTAAGTTTTTCGAATTTTACCCAACATTAGATAATAAATTACAAATATTAAAGGGTGTTCACCTAGACTGGGTATTTGCAATTTTATTATTCGACGTTTTTTATGATATTGTAATGGAATTCCGATGTTATTGTGGTGACTACGGTATAGACCCAGATTGTGTGGGTAAATGTCTCGACGAAAATCTTAAAAAAGATTATAACACATTATATAATTTTATGATGGAGTTAAAAAGTGCAGGTATACCGGTAGAAGAATTATTAACTCCAAGGCATTTAGAAAAAATTAATTTAACTGATAATCCAGATGATGGGTATAATTTAAAATCATCGGGACGAGGGGAAGTAGACGAAAGTAGAATATTAAAAGAAGCAATGGCTGATGATATGGAAAGATTATTAGGTAATGTGGATTTATTAAAAGCCCTTAGAGGAAATGACCGAATATTGGTGGCCGATTTTGTAGAGAGACTTAGAAGTTGGGGCCGTTATAATCCAATCATGACTGATTTATCTCCATTTTTAACTGACGCTGAATCTAATTTAAAGGGAGAATACGCGGGGGAAATATTAAGATGGGCCGAAGAAAATAATGCCTTTCCCCCAGATTACGATAAATTTTTTCATGAATATGGAAATGAAGATTTACTTTATTTATGGGAAAATGCCCAAAGTGTGAGAGACGCATTGACACGGAGTGCATTAAGTACAATAGAAAATTCAGATGGTGACATGTCAATGGAAAATGTTAATGCTGTTTTTAAATCTATTGCTCGTCGTTTATATACATTTATTTTAAGTGGAAAGTTTTTAGAAGATGCCCAAGAGCGTAGAAGACTTAATGAAAGTAAGGGTACTAACCCCCCAGTAGAGATAGGAGATGTCATTCAATTACTTCACATGGAAGACCCATGGAACCCCATTCCCGTTGCAACTAAGGGTGTTGTTATGGGTTTTGAGAGTATGCCTGCACTGGGTGAAAAAATCCTTGTAAGGTGGATTATCGACCCAGAAAACGAACAATTTAAAAATATGCCCTTATTACCAGATGTGGATGTTTACCGTAAACTAGGACCACCTACAGAAACAAAAGAAAATATATTGAAAGAAGAAGAATATAAAGAAATTACGTACAAAAAGGCTGCTTTAGGGAGTGGAAAATTTAACCATATTTTATTTTTTAATGGTACTTCCGGTCTACCTGACCCAGACACACAATTCATTACATTAAGAAATGAAGATGACCCAAATAAATGGGCTGAAGTACAAGCAGGAAATTTTAGAACCTCTAAAAGAGGGGGGTTATATGTTGTATTAAATAAAGAAACAAGACCAACACTCCAACACCTTATTCCAGATAATTTTAAATTAGATACCATAAAAAGTGACTACCAATGGAAACATAGAGGACCTAAAACTTGGATGGGGAAAGTTAAAGAAGTTATTGATAATTCTTTAAAAGAAATATACAAGGATAAGGACCTAAATATTAATCATAGTTGGGGTAAGCCAACCGATGAGCACATGGAAGGAATTCTAAATTTTGAAGTAGCCAAAGGAAGTGATTATGGGTGGTCTATACTGAATTTTTTTAACACTAATCCAGTAGTTAGAAATATATTACTTGAGAGTTATGAATCGTATTTAACTCAGAATAATTTACCCCTTAATTTTAATATAGATGAATTTGTGGATTTTATATATTACAATAAAAAGGATTTATTTCACCCTAATAGTGATACTCTTAAAAAATTAACAGCTGCAAATCATAGTACGTGGGGGTACGGAATTAAAAATGAAACTGGAGCGTCGAACTATTTAAAAGACTGGTACGGAGATGGGTATGAAGTTATTTGGAAGGCAAATCCTGGTTTAAGACGAGATGCGGTGAGCGGGGTTGATATTGAGGTTAAAAATAAAGAGAGTGGTAAGATGCATACGTACCAAGCCAAACCCCTATATGGTTTTTATAAAAGAAAAAATCAACACGTTGTTAAGTCTACCGGGTTAAAGTATTATAATCCATCTAATGTAGATTATTTTGTGTTTGGGCCTAGTAATAAAGGTGAGGTATTAATTTTTAAAAATGAAGGACAAAGTCCTTTTTCTACTAAAGAAGTGGGGTTTGAAAGTAACCCTATAGATACCCCAGAACCCTTAAACGAGAATACATATAAACATTATTGGGGTTAATCGTTTAAATCCTCTAATGACTTTTTAAGTGATTTATAGGTGTAATTATATTCTAAAGTTTTATTAATAACTTCATCTACACCCATAGAGTGTACATCTGATTCATCACTAATAGTCCAATTATTACCATCACTCATAGAATACCAGTCATTTGTTTCAGTATTACGATTATACACAGCCCACGCGTCTGGTGACGGTATTACAGAACTATATTTATTTAAAACATCTTCACATTTATTTTTTTCTTTTTTATTAAAAAAATTATGGTTAGGTAAGTTTTCACTTTTTAGTAATTCTTTTATTTTTTCTAGTATGTGTTTTGGTAGTTGAGTTTGCATTGAATCTAACCGATTATCTACCTCATCCCACCACGATAACTCTATATGTGAACCATCAATAGTCCAGTTAACTGCAATTTTTTTATTTGTTACTCTATTAATAATATATAAAAATATGCCTTCTTTAGAGTATTCATAAAATGGTCGTGGGTTATCTCGTTGTGACGTACACCATTTGGTAGAAGCACCATAAACTTTAGAGGATTCATAAGTTAATGGTTTTATTATTAACCACACACCATCGTCGTATAACGTACTAACTTCTTTTTTAATTTTATTATTACTATATTTTAATTCTGCTAGTACAAGTTGTTCATGTACATCACCAAAAGATTCCAGTTTAGATATATCGGTAATTTGAGTTCTTTTATTTTCTAAATGTGTATTAAAATCTATTAAAGCGTGTATATTTTCTTTACCTAAAATTTCAATAATAAAATCTAGAATGTGGTGTTCTAAAACTGAACCACTTTTAAAAAGTTTACCTATGGTTGGGGTGTGTAGGGTTGGATGTATCCTTTCTGATTTTTCGAAATTAGAATAAATTTTTTTAAATTCTTTAATTAAAAATTGGGTGTATTTGTTAGTTTGAGATGGGTCTAAAAGATTAAGTACGTCAACTAAATGTATGTCCAACTCGGGGTGGTTAGCTTTTAATTCCTTCTTTTTCATAAAATAATTTACTTATAAATTTGTAAAAAGGAAACTGGTTTTTAGTCTTTTCTAAAAATATATAATACTTATTCACAAAAACTTTTTAAAATTATGGAAATAGATGAAATCATAGAACTTTTAAATGTAGCAATAGAAGAAACTGATTGGGGCTTAGTGTCTGATTGTGTTAAAAAAATGGAAAACGCGTATGAATTAAATGACGGGTCTCTAGATAATTATTTTACTAACTCAGAAGAACATTAATTATAATTTCTCCATCCACACTTGGATAGTACCGTTTGTGCCAAACACACCAGTCATAGTCACATTATTAATTTCTCCAGCTTCAATAAATGAAAGAGATAATTGACCACTATAGTTACCACCAAAAGTGGTACAATCATATAATGTTAAACTATGCATGTTGTTACCAGCGATATTAGATAGGGAATAAGTATATCCGCCAGTATTATTTAAGGTATAAACCACCTGACTTATAAATGTTAGTGTATCATTAGGGTAATATGGTGCCATTCCTTCATCATAACGAGTAATTATCCACGAAGTACCATCTAAAGTGGTGGGTTCTTCTATAACTGTACCCACGATACCAGAATACGTATAACCATTTATTGATTCTGTAGTGCATGTAGAACACGTTGTACCTATACGTTTAAATGTTAATGTAGAAAAATAATGGTAGTTAACCCCATTATGGGATTCATTAGATTCATATACAATAATAGTAAGAATATTGTCGTTTAATTCTAAAACACCAATATTACGTGAAGACCCAAATGGTGGCACTCCAATTATTGTATATTGCACATTTATACCACTACCCATAGATGTATATCCATAATAAACCGAGTTATCTAAAATAAAATTACCATCTGAAAAATACCAAGAGGTTTGAGAAATGTTAATATTATCTATATCACTCTGTGAACCACCAAAAATGTCTAAATTACTAGTAGTTCTATTAGGACCAAAATGGTCATAATATTTAAGTTCACCATTATCTAAATTTTCCACGTAAACCCTACCACTTTGTAATATCCATTCATTATTCTCAATAGTGGGCAACGGCTCATCAAATTCATATTTCTTACAACTATTAAATGATAAGATACATATAATTAAAAGTACTGTAGTTAATATATTTTTCATTGTTATGGGTTTTTTTAGTTTATACTACAAAAGTAATAAATTATTAGCACCTTTACAAATATTTATTAATAAAAATAAAGTCATGGGTAAAAAATTTAGGCTTAACTATTATTTAAATAGTATTGTAAATGATATTTTAAATGAAAGATATGAATCAATACCAGAACAAGCCTTGCGTGAAAAAATTTTTAATTACCTAGATTTTTTATATGAGCATAACGGTTTCAAGGTTTATAATTCTATTAGTCTTATAAAAGAAAAATTTCAAAAAGAATTAATAAGTGAAGCTGTTTGTGAGATGTCGGATGAGGAAGATTACTTGTCCCCAACAATAAATAAAAAAATTACTCAGGTATCAAAGGAATATCTGAAAGAATGGATAAACGATAAAGTAACATTATGAAAAATAAAACAATTAGACTTACTGAAAGTGAATTAATTAAAGTAATAGAAACGACTTTAAAGGAACAAGAAGAAAAACAAGACGAACCAACACCAACAAAATCACATCCATCAGCAGAAAAAACTTTTAAGGATGTTGTTGGTCATTTGGAAGCAACTAAAGGAGCTTTTAGTCTTCGTAATAAAAGTATGACTGAAACCTTAGAAGACGATAAGCTAAAGAAAACATGGAAGTGGAAGACAAATGATGGTAAAGTCGGTGTAACAGTCACTGTTGATGTTAAAATGAATGGTTAATAATGAAGGTATTTCTCAGTGAAACAGAACTAATATCTATTATACGAACCTCACTTGAAGAACAAGAACTTGAAGGTGGCACTGAAGGTGCTGGTGTAGAAACTGGTGTTTCAGATGCTGGTGGAACAGGAGCTAAACAATGGGAGTCTGGGTTAACAAGAGGACCGGCAAATCCCGCTGGTGGGGTAACTCACTGGGCTGACACATATTCTATTAGTAGAGGAAAGGCAAACCCACTACAAGAAAGTAGGTGGTATAATACAATGTTAGATGTGGTTGGTATTGTAGACCCAACCGGAATAGCGGATACAGTTAATGCTGTATCTTATTTTAGACAGGGTGATATGTTATATGGTATGTTAAGTTTAATTTCTGTTGTGCCTTACGTTGGAGATTTAATAGCCAAACCATTTATTGGTATTATGAAATTGGGGAAGGTTAATAAAACAGCAATTAATGCTGGATTAAAAACTGGTGATGCACTTAAGGTGGCAAAAAATATGGGAAAAACTAAAGAAGGAAAAGCTGTCTTGGGAGCAATGGGAGATTCTAAAGTTACTGGATTTTTAGCAAAAACCGCAGCAAAATTAGGTAAAGTACCATTTTTAAAGACATTTTCCAAAGATGTAAAAACGTATAGTAGAGTTTTTAGAGAAGCTGCGGAATTATCAGCTAAAGGGGTAAAAAATATAAGAATATTTAGAAGTGGGGGTATTTTAACGAGAATGCAACGTAAGGGATTATTGAATAGAACTAAACTATGGGTTAAATTTATTGGGTGGTTAACAGGTATTGCGGGTGGAAGTGCCGCAATAGACACCATGTCAGAGGGAGATGTGAATAGTAAATTTAAAGAATTTTTAGGTTCAAAAGAAGGTGAGGAAGCTTTTGATTCGTTAAATATTAAAGACCAAGAAGAAATGGTTGGTGCCATGCAAGGACAATAAACTTTAAAGAAAAAATAATATATTTATAAAAAAAAGAATAATAATGAAAAAACCAAAAAAAACACTTGAGGAAGAATTAAAAAAAATGGTCTATTTGGAGAGTTACAGTAAGGATTTTCCATCAAAAACTAAAAAGGTATTGTTGGGAAATACCAATGACAGTAGAATAAAACCTAAAGTTATAAAAGAAAACAAAGAAATTATCACCGATACACCACCAATTGATGGGGAATTACAACTAGAGTTTTGGGGGGCTATTGTAGGTGGATTAGCAAGATTAGGACCATGGATTGCACGAGGTGGAGCACGTGTTTTACCTAAATTTATGCGGGGGATTACCAAAGTACCAACAGGTGGGTTAGCTAAAGCTGGTTTAGGGACCAAGAATGTTGGTAAAATAGCTTCTGGTGGATTAAGTTTAGGAAAATTACCCGGTGGAGCAAAAACATTAACTGCCGCCCAAAGTAAATCTATTTTAAATGCACGTGTTTTAGGAGGGTTAAAAGCTTTAACCGTATTGGGGGGCGGAGGATATCTGGCAGCTAGTAATATGTCTGGAAAGGGACCGGGAGACGCGGCAGCATCCATGGAACAATGGGCAAATGGTGGTACACTAAGTCAAGAAGACATATTAGCAATTGCTTTTAATCCTGCGGTATATGACGAAGCTGAAAAGCAGGGATTAACTGAAGAAATCCCATTTACCTTTCAAAGCGAAGCACAATTAGCGGGGTTAGCTGACATGATTCAAGACGCTACAGAAGGTGGTGAAAAATATTTCGGTAAAGGATTAGTGGATTTTATTTCGTTTGGTGCTACTGAAGGTGCGGGTACAGATGAAGAAAGTATATACAATGCCTTTAGAAATGTAGCTACATTATATGATTGTTCTCACTTAACAGGAATCTATGATTTAAAATATGGTTCTTTAATAGAAGAATTGGGTGACGAATTAAATGAATCAGATTTCCAACCCATTTTAACTATATTACAAGATAAACCTTTATGTATAATTAACGGAAAAAGAATTTATACTATAGAAGATTTAGAAAAAGAGATGGAAGACCTGTCTAAGGATTTATTTGAAAGACCAGAAGGATTACCAGCCTATCGAATAACATTTAAAACTCTTTTTGGTGGTCAGACTGTGGATGTCTTTGTAGACACAGCAGGGGCGTCTAATACTGCAATAGTTTTTGGTGCTGGTAGTAAAGATTATATGGGAATGTTTGAATATATTGAAAATTCTGAAGATAAAGTATACTTTAGGACTTTAGATGGTGAAACATTTGTTATAGAAGATGATGAAGATAAAGCTAAAGTAATGAAAATATTTAATAAGGCTGACGAAGGTAGTGATTTAATGACTTTAAGTGATGATATAGAGGTTAATGGTGTGGTTTATGAAAAAGGTGAAACCTTAGATATGATAGAAGGACCTGAAGGAACAGCTGATGAATATATAGATGATTTAGTGGAGGATAACCCAAATACAGCAAAAAGAAAACCAAGTGTTATACAAGGTGCCGCGATATCTATGGCAATGGGGGTTAATGATTTTGAGGTATTAGAAGAGTCTATTCATGATTTAAGAAAAGTTTTAAATGAAAGTCAATTAGTTAGTGAAGGTAAGTATACTGTAAAATATGACTCTGATGATGACAGACATAAAATTAGCAGAAGAAGAAGTGGGGATGACAATAGTAGTAGTAAAGAAAAGAAAGAAAAATCTACACCAAGTGCAACCACTGCTCCATCATTAGAAGATGCCGCAGCGGGAAACGGATTAATTAAAAAAGGACAAAAAGGGACATCAATCAATAGAATACAGAAATTTTTAAGAATGAATGAAAGCGGCGTATTTGATGATTCAACCCACACTGCTGTTAAAAATTATCAATCGACTAACGGATTAAAGGTTGACGGAGTTATTGGCCCAGAAACCGCTTCTTTTATGTTAAAAGCAATGTCCACACCTAAAGAGGACGTAGCTTCCTCCAATCAAGAAGTTAAAGTACCCGAATTTAAAGGGACCCAAGAAGATATGAAAAACATTACGAAGACATTAGAAGATGAGGTTAAATTAGCACCAACAAAAGAAGGGTGTAAGGATTTAATTAGTTATAGTGCTGAATTATTACCTAAAAAAGGTGGTAAAAATGTATATCAAGCCTTATCTCACTGTTATGATGACTTTAATTTTATTGGGGGTGGAAGTTCTAAAGTTAAATCTGAATATGGATTGACGGGAAAAGGAGACCCAAAACCAACCAAAAAAGAAAAACGTAGAGCACGTCAAAATAAACGAAGAAATAGAAAAAAATAATTAAGAAATGTCAAAAATTAAATTTACAGAGTCAGAATTAGTTGAATTTATTGAGAGTGTAGCACAATCTGAAATGTCGATACCCAAACAACCAGTGTTATCTGAATCCAAAAACATAAGATTAATTAATTGGGCAGACCGATTTGAACGTAAAAATATTGGGAAATCACCTGATGTTATATGTGAAAATTTTGTTAGAGATATGCATCGTCTTACAAGTAGGGGATTTACATTAGATGAAATTTCTTATTCTTTAAAACATAATAAAAAATATTTGTCAGAACAGGAGTTCACGATGTCCCAGAATCAAGGTATTTTGGGTTCTTTATGGGGTACCGTAAGAGAAAAGTTATGGAGGTGGTTATTAGGGACTTTTGGAATAACAGGAGAGTTAGGAAAATTTGTAGGGATTGCATTAGGAAACGTACCAATATGGGACATCCCCAAATTACTTGATTGTAACTTTTTAGCACCATTTCTAACAAAAGGAATTATAGAATATGGAGCTTTTAAATTAGGTGAATCTACTATAGGGCTTGACGGTACTTTTGAACAGGTATTACGTAATAGTTTAACTGATATAGGGGACAATAGTGCTATATATCAAGAAATAGAAGGAAAAGTAAAAGAGGTTTTATGTGGTAAATTAAAACAAAAGAAAGATGAGGTACAGGGCGTACTTGATGATAAAGAAAAAGAGGGAAAAGAAAAAGTGAAGTACGGTGAAAAGGTTGAGGAACCACCAACAGATACCGCGGCTTCATACCAACAGAGTAAGTCAGATGGTGGAGGCATCATGAGTGACTTACTACAAAAATATATGGGTAAATTCACCCAAAATTTAGGAAAATAAAAAAGTGGGTTCTCCAAGAACGCGGGTCTCAATGGAGATTAATACCCTAAATGGTCTTACCCATTCTATCCATTACAGGCTACGAAGCGTCCGTCTCAGGTACCCACTTAATTAATTTAATATGGTGGAGGTGGCGGGATTCGAACCCGCGTCTTGCTCATCAACTATAGAAATCTATCCTACACGTTTAGTTTATTCTTTTATCCTCGGACTAATCTTTCATAGAATAAACAACCATCCAGAGTCCCAGTCATTTAATATTTTAATCACCTAAATGACTACGGTGAGTTCGATTTGTCTTATGACGTTCTACAAACTAAAGAAACAAATCTTAAATTCTATAGTAAGAACGGGACTAAAAATAGTCGTAACCTAGTTACGCTACAGTCACAGTTGACTCGTCATGGATAAGTCCAAGAGTTGTCATGGTATCTAATACGTTGCCGTTTTAGAAAGTTAAACCAGTTTTCCAAGGTTAGTTTAGCCTCGACGTGCTGACTTTTATCGGTGTATGCCAATCAATTCCAGTCACCCCCATATTTTAAATATTTTCAAAGAACTAATTATAAATGTAATATAAATACTTGACAATACAAAGAATATTACAAAATTTTTTACGTACTCCCAATAGGACTCGAACCTATAACCTACAGCTTAGAAGGCTGTTGCTCTATCCAGTTGAGCTACGGGAGCATGAAAACAAATATAAATGAAATATTTATTTAAAAAAAGAGTTTATGAAAAAAGTAGAAAAATTAAAAGAAGAAATTCTTAAAGTTAAAACAGAATTGGTAATGCATGGGTACTTAGATGGGTGGTCTAAAAAATGGTATAAAAATAGATTAAAACAATTATTAATTAAACTTAAAACAATTATTAATTAAATTTATTTGGTTTTATTAGAAAATAGTATTATCTTTGTGTTATGGAAAATAAACAATTACAACGATTAAAAAATTTGTTAGCCGTTCCGACCTATACTTGGGAGGAAGACGACCTAATTGAATTTTTGATAAATGAGTTACAACAAATAAATGGTGTGTCCTTTTATCAAGACGACTTGGGGTGTCTTTATATTACCAAAGGCCAGAGTGAGATTTATCCTTGCTTGGTTGCTCACTTAGATACTGTTCACCCAAAAGTTGATATGGTTATAGAGGAGGAATATAGGTTAAATGCACAAAATGAACCTAAATTTGCTTTAAAAGCTTATGAAAAAGAAACTGGAGAACCAACAGGTATTGGTGGAGACGATAAAGCTGGGGTGTTTACATGTATGGAAATTCTTCGAGAAGTAGACACGTGTAAAGTTTTCTTTCCCGTTGCAGAAGAAACTGGATGTCACGGTTCAAAACAAGCAGACCCAGAGTTTTTTAAAAATGTGGGCTACGCAATACAATTTGACTCTACAGAAAATGATACAATGAGTAAAACTTTAATGGGTGTCCAACTGTATGAAGAAAAAAGTTTGTTTTTTGAATCAGTTAAGGATATTATATTAAATCACGGGTATATTAAATGGTTATATCATCCATATACCGACACAATGATGTTAAAGAAAAATTTTGATTTTCCATGTTTAAATTTTGCAACTGGTTATTATAGATACCACACAAAAAATGAATATGTTGTAGTAGAAGATGTTAGTAATGCAATTTTACTAGGAAAAAATATTCTTAAAAAGCTGGGGAATACTAGACATACATTTAAACACCAAGAAAAAGATTATTCCCAATTACTCTTTTAAACTTCTCTTTTTTATACTGGCGATATTTATATAGTAAATAAGTAGATATGCCATTACCAATTCCATTTTATTTAAGATTAAGCCAAAGTAACGCATTAACTCATGGTGAGTTAGATGGTAATCTTAGTATTTTAAGTCAAAAAATAGATAATACCATTGGAAATAATCTAGGTTCTGGTGGTATAGGTCTCTATGTGAGTAAGACAGCTAACCCTAATGATGGGGCATTAAATTTTAGACGACTTCAAGGAACCAGCGGAATTACAACCTTTATTTCGGGAGATACGATAATGTTTGGTCTATTAGACCCCGCAGATACTGTATTTAGTGGTGGAAGTGGTAGTTGTATAACTAATTTATATATAAATAATAGATACGCGTGTTTAGATGCTGTTACAGAACATAGTCCTATCCAACATATTACTTCATCCGCAACAGGCATTAATTCTATAGCGTGGGGAAGTACCACATTAGCTGAAGGGAACTATTCTCACGCTAAAGGCGAAAACACTTGGGCGACGGGAACTTCATCTCATGCTGAAGGTAAAGATACGACAGCGATAGGTTATGGTTCACACGTTGAGGGGTACAGTGATGGTGGGTTGGCGACTAATATAGCTATCGGTAGAGGTGCTCACGCGGAAGGTTATGGGTGGAAAACTGGTGTTATAGCAACAGGACAGGGTTCACACGCTGAAGGTACAGACACTCAAGCATATGGTAATAGTTCACATGCGGAAGGTATAAGTACACAAGCTGAAGGGAACTATTCTCATGCGGAGGGAGACAGTTCGTGGGCAACTGGAGACACATCTCACGCTGAAGGTAAAGATACGACAGCGATAGGTTATGGTTCACACGCTGAAGGCATAGATACTAAAGCGTATGGTATAGCTTCACACGCTGAAGGACACACTACAATTTCTAGTGGACTGTCGTCCCATGCTGAAGGGTCTTATACAAGAGCAATAGAAAACTATTCTCACGCTGAAGGGTGGGGGAATCTCGCAAGTGGTACTGCTTCACACGCTGAAGGTGGCTCAATAAAAACTGGAGACTTACCTACAATAGCACCTACTTCAGCAACTACAATGGGTGCTCACGCAGAAGGTGGTTTTACCTTAGCTAGTGGACAAGTTTCTCACGCAGAAGGATATGGGTCACTAGCTATAGGAGCTTGTTCTCACGCTGAAGGTGGTTATATACTTCCTGGGGCTAGTCTCTATATTGGTGGGTATGCTTTAGGTATTGGGTCTCACGCTGAAGGGGCCCAAACATCTGCTATGACTCATATGTCTCACGCAGAAGGATATGGGACATTAGCGGGCAGTGGAGCAAAATATTATTGTCACGCTCAAGGATTCCAAACAGAAGCAACTGGAGTTACAGCACACTCGGAAGGAAGAGGAACAAAAGCTCATGGTGATTATTCTCACGCGGAAGGATTTTACACTACAGTTATAGGTAATTATTCACATGGTGAAGGATATCAGACAATTATTACAGCAGACGCTGATTATTCACACGTTGAGGGATACCAAACCTCTGCAACAACAGAGGCAGTAGGTCACGCTGAAGGATATAATACTCTAGCCTCAGGTACAGGTTCTCACGCTGAAGGTGGTTATACGATTGCAAGTGGTAATTATGGTTCTCACGCTCAAGGACATAATACAATTGCTAGTGGTAAGTGGGCACATGCAGAAGGAGGACCAAATATTGAGATAGGCATCCCAGGACCAACCGATATTGGGCCCATAGCGTCAGGAGACGCGTCTCATGCTCAAAATATTAAAACTGTAGCGGCTGGTTCAGGTTCCCACGCGGGGGGTAGTGGTTCCACAGCTTCAGGTTTAACTTCATTTGCACATTCTTTTAACTCCATAGTCAATGGAGATAGAAGTGCAGTACTTGGTGGGTTTGGCATTACAGGAAATGCCGACGATACAGTTTATATGCCCAATGTAGATTTATGTGAGTTTGGTGGAACATTATACGTGTCTACCATAACTGGTTGTTCACCCGTTACAATAGGCCCTGAAGCTGTTGTTGATGGTGATTTAACGGGCACAGGGGTAACTACATTAAGTACTACTTACATAGGTGATACTTTAATCGCAGAAGCTCAAATACATAAAACAGGGATAGTAACTACAGATGCCGATGTTTCACCCTCTATAAGTAAAAAATCTATTTGGAGAATAGCACAAATAGGTTCGTCCCCGGCTCCGGGGTCTTTACCTAATGGTAGTCAGGGACAAAGATTGACTATTTATGTGTATGACGATTCACTTACTGGTTCCATGACCATTAATACGTGGACTAGCCCATATAGTAGTTTTACACTAACAGATGCGGGAGATTCGATTGATTTACTTTGGGATGCAGATGCTGGTTGGATAGTTACTGGTTCATATGGAGCAGTTATTGCCTAATAAACTACTCATTATCACTTTCTTCGTTTATAGTAATTTCATTATCTTTATTAATTCTCATAGTGTAGGTATTGTGTTCCACGACATTTCCTTTTAATATTTCTTCAGAAATAAAATCTTCTAACTTATTTTGAATTGCTCTTTTTATTGGTCTTGCACCGAATTTATCGTCATACCCTTCTTTTACAATAAAATCAGTTACCTTTTTATCAAAAGTCATGTGGTATTTTTTTTCTTTTAATCTTTCTTGTAAGTGATTCAGTTCCAACCTTACTATTTTACTAATAGATTTTTTTTCTAAACTTTTAAATATTATATTATGTTCTACCCTATTTAGAAATTCTGGCTTAAAGGTATTTTTTAGTGCTTTTTTCAATATTTGTGATACCGCTTCCTCTGTTCTTGATTCAGAATCTTTCGTTGTGAACCCTAAAGGGTTTGAAAATTCACCCATTTGTTTAGCTCCCACATTAGAGGTCATAATGATAAGGGTATTTTTAAAATTAATGACTCTCCCTAAACTATCAGTTATATGCCCTTCATCAAATATTTGTAATAATAGGTCATAAATATCGGAATGAGCTTTTTCTATTTCATCTAACAATATTACCGAATAGGGTTTTTTGCGAACAGCTTCAGTTAGTTGACCCCCTTCATTATAACCAACATATCCAGGTGGTGAACCAATCAATCTTGTTGAATTGAATTTTTCTTTATATTCTGACATATCTAACCGTATTAAAGAATCTTCATTACCGAACACCTCACGTGCAATCGCTTTAGCTAAGTGAGTTTTACCAACACCCGTGGAACCTAAAAACATGAAAGAACCAATTGGTTTTTTATTATCTCTAATCCCAACCCTATTACGCCTGATGGCTCTTGCAACTTTCTTGACAGCTTCATTTTGACCTATTACAATTTTTTGAAGAGAGCTCTCTAAACTCAGTAATGTTTTTGTTTCATTAGTGTCTAATCTAGATATGGGTATCTTTGTTATTTGGGAAACTACATCATATATATCATCTTCCGTTACTGGTTTACGACTATCTTCTAATTCCATTTCCCACGCCAATTTTTTTTCTTCAAGAGTACCTAAAACTGTGCGTTCCTTATCTCTTAATTCCGCGGCTTTTTCATATTTTTGTGATTTTACCACCTCTACCTTTTCTTCTTTTAAATCACTAAGTATTCGTCTTAAATCCTCAATTTCTTTAGGGTATTCTAATTCTACTTGTACTTTAGCTCCCACTTCATCCATAATATCTATAGCTTTATCTGGAAATTCTCTGTGAGTCAAATATCTTTCAGATAATAACACACAAGCTTCTAAAGACTCATCACTATAATTAACTTTATGGTGTTCTTCATAACGTTCTTTTAAATTTTTAAGTATTTGTAATGTTTCTTCTACAGTTGTGGGTTCGACTATTATTTTTTGAAACCTTCTTTCTAGAGCACCATCCTTTTCAATATTTTCTCTATATTCATTTATGGTGGTTGCTCCAATACATTGTACCTCCCCCCGTGCTAATGCGGGTTTAAATATGTTGGCGGCGTCCAATGAACCAGAAGCATTTCCGGTTCCAACGACGGTATGAATCTCATCAATAAAAATTATAATTTCTTCATGTTCTACTAATTCATCAATTATAGCTTTCATTCTTTCTTCAAACTGACCCCTATATTTGGTACCAGCTACGATGGATGTTAGGTCTAATCCCACAATTCTTTTATCTAATAAATTACGAGGACATTTACCTTCATTTATTTTCATAGCCAACCCTTCTACTAGTGCGGTTTTTCCACACCCTGGTTCACCTATTAATACTGGATTATTTTTTTTTCTTCGTGATAAAATTTGGGCTATTCTATTAATTTCTTTTTCTCTCCCAACCACGGGGTCTAATTTTCCTTCTTCCGCATATTTTATCAAATCTCTTGAAAAATTATCTAGTACTGGTGTTCCACTTTTCGATGAAAGTGATTCTTTTTTAGGTAAATTTTGGGGTTTACCCTTTTCAAATTCTGCAAAACTTCCTGTCGGTTCTATCATAACATTTTTTATTATAAATAATACATTAATACCTTTTAAAATCAAGTAGTGACAATATGTCAGTATATGGTGACAGTATGTCATAAATAATTAAACGGTATACTTATTGACAATAAGATTAACGAATTTATATTCATAAAACAATAAAAGACAATAAAAAAAATAAAAATATGTCAAAAGTAATAGGGATTGACTTAGGAACCACAAATTCATGCGTTTCAGTAATTGAAGGTGGTACACCTGAAGTCATAGTAAATTTAGAAGGTAAAAGAACAACACCTTCTATTGTTGCTTTTAAAAGCAATGAACGAGTAATTGGTGACTCGGCAAAAAGACAATCAGTAACTAATCCAGAAAATACCATTTATTCGGTAAAAAGATTCATTGGAAGTAAATTCAGTGAAATAAAAAAAGAAATAAGTAAAATTCCATATAAAATAGAAAAAAGCACTAATGATAGTATTAAAATTAGTGTGGATGGAAAGTCATATATACCACAAGAAATTTCAGCTATAGTTTTACAAAATTTGAAAAAAACGGCAGAGGAGTATTTAGGAACTAAGGTAACGGATGCTGTTATTACAGTACCCGCTTATTTTAATGATTCCCAAAGAAACGCTACTAAAGAAGCTGGTGAAATTGCTGGGTTAAATGTTTTACGTATTATAAACGAACCTACCGCAGCGGCATTAGCTTATGGTTTAGATGAAAATCAAGACAAAAAAGTTGTGGTTTACGATTTGGGTGGTGGAACATTTGATGTTTCTATTCTTGAAATAGGTGGTGGTGTATTTGAAGTACTCTCTACTAATGGAGACACACATCTTGGGGGAGATAATTTTGATGAAATTATAATTGATTGGTTAATTAATGAATTTAAATCAGATACTGGAATAGATGTAAGTAAAGACGCTATCGCTTTACAAAGATTGAAAGATACGGCTGAAAAAGCTAAAATAGAATTGTCGTCTTCAAATTCCACAGATATCAATTTACCATATTTAAGTGCTAATAGTACAGGACCCCAGCACTTGGTTAAAAAACTAACTACAGCTAAGTTCGAATCTATGATTGATAAATTAGTGACGAAAACAATGGTCCCATGTAAAAAAGCACTTAAAGATAGTGGTTTAACTATTGGAGACATTGATGAGGTTATTTTAGTTGGTGGGTCTACCAGAATTCCAGCTATACAAAAATCTGTTGAGAAATTTTTTAAAAAGAAACCATTTAAAGGTGTAAATCCAGATGAAGTTGTAGCTATGGGTGCTGCAATACAAGGGGGTGTTCTTACGGGAGATGTTAATGACGTATTACTTTTAGATGTAACACCACTTTCATTAGGTATTGAGACTATGGGGGGTGTTATGACTAAACTTATAGATGCAAACACTACAATCCCAACGAGTAAATCCCAAGTATTTTCTACAGCTATAGATAATCAACCCGCAGTAGATATTCATGTACTACAAGGAGAAAGGCCAATGGCTATGGATAATAGAAAATTAGGTAATTTTCAATTAACTGATATTCCACCTGCACAAAGAGGTATTCCCCAAATTGAGGTCACTTTTGATATTGACGCAAATGGTATTATAAGTGTTAGTGCTAAAGATAAAGGAACTAATAAAGAACAAAAAATTAGAATCGAATCTGGTAATAGTCTCAATGAGGAAGAAATTAATAAAATGAAAATGGAAGCTGAGAAAAACTCTAAAGAGGATTCAGAAAAGTTAGAAAAAATCAATAAACTAAATGAGGCGGATTCCATGATTTTTCAAACGGAAAGACAAATTACTGAGTTTGATGAAAAATTAAATGACGACGATAAACAGTTACTCCAAGAATCAGTTAATAAGTTAAGGGAATCTCACAAAAATGAAGATTTAGATGAAATTAAAGTTAATATGGACGACCTTAATTCCAAATGGCAAACTATTTCTAGTAAGTTATACGAACAAACTGAAGGTGACACAACACCACCACCTGAAGATGACCCTGAAACTACAGATGTAGAATATGAAGAAGTAAAATAATAAAACCCCCCTTGTGGGGGTTTTTACATATATATAAAATAAAAATAATGAGTGTAATATCAGAAATTTATCAAGGACAAAAGATAGTAAATATTTATAAATCTTCTAACATTAAAGGTTCTACATACGATAGAGAAACTGGAGAATTAATAATAGAATTTAATGGGGGGCGGAAATATCTTTATGAGGATATTTCAGATGTAGTAGCAGCTAATTTACGAAGAGCTAAAAGTCAAGGTGTTTTCTTTAATAAAGAAATTGCAAGAAAATATAAATATAAATTACTTAACTAATCTTAATATCATTAAGAAGTATTTATTGTTATGAATCTTGCACAAAATATTTTACAGAGTTTTGAAGTAAAAAAAACACTTAACCCACATATTTGGACATTAGATAACAATAAAGAATATGTTTTACGGCCCGATATAGCAGATAAATTATTAATTATAGCAAATGATTTTTTAGATTTTGTAGATATAGATAATTTAGATTGTGATATTGAAACTAAAGACTGTACTATTGAAGATATTGTAATAACTGGAAGTATAAGTAATTATAATTGGTCCAGATTTTCCGATATAGACCTTCATATTTTAGTGAATTTTGGTGATATCGATGGAAATGAAAATCTAGTTACAAATATTCTTAATACTAAGAAAAATTTATGGAATGCGTCACACGATATCACTATAAAAGGATATGATGTGGAAGTATACGTACAAAATACCGAAGAAATTCATTTTGCAAGTGGGGTATATTCAGTTTTATTTAATAAATGGTTAAAAAAACCTGTCGCTGGTGACCCTGGGGTTGATATTGAAAAGGTACTTGATAAAGCTACTGGGTGGATGGAAATTATTGACAATATACAATATAAAGCTTATCAAATGAACAGTGAGGAAACACTCGAAACTATTGAAAAAATAAAAGAAAGATTAAAAAAATTCCGTAAATCGGGTCTCGAAGTGGGTGGTGAGTTTTCATACGAAAACTTAGCTTTTAAATTTTTAAGAAGAACTGGGTATATTAAGAAATTATTTGATTTAAAAAATAAAGTTAAAGATTTAAGTTTAAGTCTGGACTAAATAGGTTTTTTTTATCATAGAACGAATATTTATATAAAAAATAGATTATAGTATGGCAAATTATGCAGGATTATCATATGGGAATGAGGTTTATTGTGGGGCAGACGTATACTCCATTATGGACACGGGCAGTGGTACCATAACAGGAACAGGTAAATGTTTCCAAGTTTACAATAGTGTAACCGGAGGAACTCTTACAGTAACAGTTAATGGAAATACTATTGAGGTTCCACCTTCAGGAACTGTAGACGTGGTTATAAATACACTTACTGGGATTTCCCCATTACCTGAAGGTCTCTGCATAGTGTGTACATGCCATGATTGTAATAATCCTGATGGTAGTGCTCAGAGAGCGGTAAGTTGGTTATCTGGCGACACCCAACCTACAGTAATAAACCCAATAAGTCCCTACACCCTGATTGGTATGGGATATTTAAATAGTTAAAATAAGTAAAAAATAATTAAAAATGGCAGACTTAAAATCAATTGGAAGTGAGAAATTACCACTGGACCAAAAATTAAAAAGAATAATGGAAATAGCTAATTATGGTGCGGTTGAAACAAAATCCACACATAAAACAGCAAATTTAGAATATTCAGTTACCGCGGCAGATGGTAAAAACTATGGTATAATTAGAGAAAATTCACAATATAGTATATTAAAAGAAGGTAAAAGTGGTTACAATTATTTAGACGGTATGTTAAATAATAAGAAATATATTTTTCCTTCATTTTCCAAAGCATTAAAGAAATTAAATTTATTGATGAAACCATTAAATGAAAACCATAATTCGGGAAAACAATTAAATCTTATTGGGGAGCAAGAAGAAGACACCAAGTATGTTTTAAAAACACCTGAAGCTGATGAAGAAATAGATTTAGGTGGTGACGAAGAAATAGATTTAGGTGGAGAAGAAGAAATAGATTTAGGCGGTGATGAAGAAATAGAGGACTTTTCTATGGATGTAGAAGAAACATCAGACGATGAAGAAAATTTTACTAAATCGATACAAAAGCTCACTGGAAAATTAGGTCAAAAATTAAGGGACATCCCAGAAACTGAATTAGATGGTGACCTTATAAAATATGTTTTAAACTCTGTAATTTCAGCAGTAGATTTAGCTCAACTATCCGAAGAAGATGTGGAAGATATCATATCCAAAATTGAGGGTGATGAAGGGATGGAATACACTGAAGAGGGTGAGTTCGATGTTGAATTAAGTGGTGACGAAGAAATGGACTTAGGTGGAGAAGAAGAAATAGCTTTAGGTGGTGAAGAAGAAAGTGATTTAGATATTGAACTTGGTGAAGGCATAATTGATTTAGATAGTGAAGAAGAACTAAAGGAGTTTTGGCCTACTGTTGGGAGAGCCGCCGCACAGGCAGCGGGAGGTGCCGCGATGGATTACGGGTTGCGTAAGGCGTTTGATGAAGAAGAAGGATTAAAAGCAGATATAGAAGATGAGGCAATAGCGTTAGACGCGGCAGAAGCTATAGCAGATATTTTTAATGAAGGAAAAACACATAAAACAATTTCCAAATATTTTAAATATTCCTCACAAGAAAAAAGTAAGATAAAAATAAATAGAGAATTGAATAAAGAGTTAATGGAAGAGAAAAAAAACCAACTACTTTCGGACGCAATTACTCAAACTAAAGTAAAGAAAGATATTCTTAATTCTATTTCGACTTATGAACAGGAAGTTACAGTTAAAAATTTTTTAAATGAAAATAAAGATTTTGATTTTATGGGAAATAACACAAGAGGAAGTTTAGTTTTTAAAAAAGGAAAAAACTTAGTAGAAATTACTAAATACGGAACAAAAGCGTAAAAATGAAATTAGTGTACATTAATGAATTGGGACCTAATTTTAAAGGAAATTATGTGTATGAGTTTATTTTTTCTAATAAATTAGAAAACTTGTGGGGTGAAGAATGGGACAGTGTTCCTGCAGCTGGTAAACCACAACCACCCGAATTAGAGTATATTGAAAAGGTAGGGGTGTTTTCTAGAGAAGGTATTGAGTTTGAATTAGTTCAAAACTCGGATTATTTTTCATTTACAGATGCTATAGATGATGTTATATCTTTAGCTTGGGAAAAATATGGTGAAGAAGAGACCCAAAACGAAACCCGTTTAGTTTTTAGATTTGGGGAAGATAAAAGTTCTGTCCAAGATAAACTATATAGTAGAGATTTAATTTTAAATTATAATGAAGAGACAGAATACAAAATTAGATAGAGTATCCATATACTCAAAATTAGTTAAAGAGGGATTTACATTAAGTACCCTACTTAAATTTACAGACCAACAGCTACACACATTACACACCAAAATTCTTAATGAGGTAGTAACTAAACAAGAAGAAGAAAATGTTTATAATTTAGGTGTGGAGTCGGATAAGAAAGCTTTTGCAGAAAAAGTTACAGACGACACATTAGAATTAAAACCAGAAGACCTTAGTATTGAAAACGATAAAGCAACTGTCACTACTAGTATGTCTGAAGAAGAGGAATTAACACCTAATAATGAACCTATTATAGATTATGATAAAGATGGTAAGCAGGTTACGCTATTAGGTTCTGGTGATGTAAATGAATTTGAAATGTATGAAACTATAATGTATGGTGGGGCTGGTGATTTTGACGCTACTTCCTTTTATAATAAAGATGCTGGTGGTTTTTCAACATCTCAAGGACCTATGGATTCTTACTATTCTACTAACAATAAAGGAACATTAATAGGTGCTGGAACCGACCAAGATGAAGGGCAATACAGTGGAAATGCAAAATATTTAGACACACCATCATTTAATAATCCTGACGCTCGAGGTTTTGACTCTGAAGGTCCTCGTGATTCTTATGCTGGTAATGACTACGATGAGGGGGGGTTTGCTGGAGAATTAAATGAGCTTGGTGGAGCTCCCGAACCTAGATATTCATTTTCAAACCCTAAAGAGGGAGGACACCAATCAGAAGGACCTAGAGTTCATAGTAGTGGTTTACATGAAGATGATGAATTAGTACACGTACAAAAAGACGTAGCGGGAATGGATACTGACCAAGACGCACCACAAAAAGGACCAGATAATGACGATAACGCAGATGATGGTATGGCCATGTTCGAAACCATAACCAAAAAAGAATTAATGGAAAAAGCTAAGGACGGTAATAATCCATGGGCCATATGTACATCTAAATTAGGATTAACTGGAAGAAAAAAGGACACTTATACCGATAAAGAAGAAAAGGATTTTGAAGCCTGTGTAATGGGTGTTAAAAAATCTACTGGATATCAGAAAGAATCAATTGATAAAGAGATGGTGGAAAATTGGTTGATGGGATTAGTGGAAAAATATGAAAGACCATTTATGTCTAAGGGCCACCTTTTAAGAACCATTAATGAAATTGCTGTTATGGATTCACCGGCACCTACTAAAACACCTACTAAAACACCTACTAAAACACCACACAAACCACAACGAAGAAATCCATATAAACCCAAACCTGGACCAAACCCACGACCCAAAGCTATAGATAACAATGTAGAAGACGCTAAACATGAATTACCGTCATGGTTAGATTTTGATTCACTTTTTATAAATCACCAAGATTATGCGTAAAAAAGTAAAAGAGTATAGTAAATCCCAAATAGAAAAAATTAAGACTAACTTATATGAAGCACCTATCAGTTATGAGGGCCCAGAAAGAATGCATCCCAGTATACAATCAAAAATAGAAAGTGGGGAATTTCCTGGTGCGGGTTCTCAAGCGTACCCTAAAGTTCCCGAAGAGGGCATACCAAGCACATTCGAAGAATTAGTTGCTTCCGATAGGTTTAAACAAGTAATTGACAATGTAAAACGTTATACTGGAATTGAGCAATTAAACCCCCAAAGTATGATGCAATTACAACAGATGTTAATGCAATCAGTCCAAGAAATATTTAGAATTGAAGCTGCCCATAAAGAAGAATTAGAAGAATTAGCAGTTAAAATAGTAAAAGAGGAGATGGCCATTCCCGATGACGCTCTTCAATTTGATGCGAAAATAGTTGGGATGGGTGAGATAGATATGGAGGGAATGCAACAAGAGCCACCTAGTGAAGAAGGGGAAGAAGAAGCGATGGAAGAATTTGAAGATTTTGATATTGAAAAACAAAAAAGAAGGTTTTTAAACCAATTAATTCAAGGAGCTTCCAAAAAAGGGCATTATCTTTTTCATATGGTAGAAGAGGAATTAAATAATATAGACCCAAATCTTATTAATTTATACGGTGTTATGATGTCTATAAATGATTTGGTATATTGGATAATGCCAGACCAAACTACCATGATGATGGCGGAAAGTGGAGAAAGCATGGCAGGAAAAGAAGAGATAGACCCAGACACGGACCCACCAACCATCATTGCACGAGGCATTACTTTTCCAGTTTTGGTACATGAATTAATAAAAGGTGTTATGGAAATACTAGCCACTCAAGGTCTACCAGATGACCCCAACCAAGCACAACGGGTCATGGACGCTGAAGATACTCTAACAGCTGAGGTGTGGGATTTAAGGTTAGGGCCAATTATATGGGAAAAATTCAGGGAGGCTTATCCTATGGATTTAATGCAAGACGATAAAACTGAAATACAAAATTATCTATTTAGTGAGTTTGCTAATATGGATGCGAAAGATATGTTTAGACTTACTAAAAATATTTTAGCTGGTAATGATGAAGGTAAGGAAGAATTACAAAGAATTACCCAAGAAATTATTAACCAAATATCTAAAGAAGATTATGAAGAATCTTTACCTACAGATTATGATGATGAAGGAGGGGACGAAGGAGTTGCTACTATAGAACCTGAAGGTGGTGATGTTTTAGGGTCGTTAGACATCCCACAAGAAGAATCTGAAGAAGAAATGAGTGTTGACGTTATACTAGATAAAATAGGTAAAAGTGGAATGGCGTCTCTAACCCAAGAAGAATTAGCTTTCCTAAGAAGACAATCCTAACATTAGAATCATTTAAGTCTTTTCACTATTTATTATAAAGAGATGACTAGACAAGAACTCATACAAGAATATGTGAAATGCCATAAGGATACCTACTATGCCTTAAAAACTTATTTAGAAACATACGACAATACCCAAAATAAACACGTTCCATTTGAATTATTTCCTGAACAACAAAATATGATTCATGATTTTGAAAATTATGATGATAATATAGTTCTCAAATATAGACAAGCCGGTGTCTCTACCGCTACTTCAGCTTGGATATCCAAAAAACTTCAATTTGCATCCGAAGATAGTCCAGAAAAAGTACTTATTTTAGCTAATAAATTAGATACTGCTACGGAAATGGCAAATAAAATAAAAACTTTTCTTCGCCAATGGCCCGATTGGGTAAATTCTGGATTTGATAAAGATAAAAATTCACAAAAACATTATAAGTTAAATAATGGTTCAGAGGTTAAAGCAGTTGCCACCTCGGTAGATGCGTTACGTGGATATACACCAACCATATTAATTTTTGATGAAGCTGCATATATCGAAGCTGGTTCCAATTTATGGGCGGCTTGTATGGCCTCACTTGCGACAGGAGGTAAGGTTATTGTCATCTCTACACCAAACGGATTTGACCAAATATATTATGAGGTGTATGACCAAGCAATTAGAGAAATTAATAATTTCCAAATTAGTACTTTGAGTTGGTATTATGACCCTAGATTTAGTAAAAATTTACAGTGGATAAAAACTAAAGATATTGTTCATTTTCTTTTAAATAGAGAAGAGTATGTTGAAATTAAAATATTATCTAATCAAAAAGAAGAGGATTTTGAGTCTTTAATAGAAACCGGATATAAACCCTTTTCTTTTTGGTTTGAAGAAATGTGTAAGAAATTAAAGTTTGATAGGAGAAAAATATCACAGGAATTAGAATGTGCGTTTTTAGGGTCCGGAGATAACGTTATACCCATAGAAACTACGGAAAAAATAAAAGAAAAATTAACTGAACCTATAGAAAAATGGGTGGGGAATGGTTTGTGGGTGTGGAAAGAACCCATTGTGGGGCATAAGTATATAATGGGAATAGATGTGTCACGAGGAGATAGTGAGGATTCAACTGGCTTTGAGATAATAGATTTTGATGAGAGAGAACAAGTAGTAGAATATTTAGGAAAATTACCACCAGATATTGCCGCTGATTTGGCACATAAATGGGCCACCAAATATAGTTGTTTTGTGGTGATAGATATTACTGGAGGAATGGGTGTAGCCACTTCACGTAAAATGATAGAACTTGGATATAAAGACTTATATTACGATGGAATTAAGGCCACAGAAATGTGGAAATTTAACCCAGATACCAAAGTACCAGGCATAAATTTTAACAGTAAACGAGCTCAAATTGTCCAAGCATTAGAGGAACAATTAAGAACTGGATTTAAGATTTATTCTAGAAGGTTATTTAATGAATTAAAAACATTTGTATATATTAATGGCAGACCTGACCACATGAGAGGACAACATGATGATTTGATTATGTCTATGTCTATGGCCTTATATGTTGCACAAAATTCTTTTACACAATTAAAAAACAATATTGCACAAGCTAAAGCTATGATTGATAGTTGGACAATGGATGAAAGAAAGTTACCCAAAAACAACGGAAAACCTGTTTTTACACCAGGAAGAGCTACATCTCATGTATTGCCACCAAAATCAAATGACCCCAATGACTATTTATGGTTATATACAGGATTAAAATAAACAATAATTAAATTAAGTTATATGCCAGGCTTTGGGAGAAGTAGTAGAAAAAAAAGTGGAAAGTTATTAAGACAAGCTTTATTTCAAGATGTCTATGCTTGGAAACCATTCCCTCCAGAATTTAATAAACCTATTCTTAAATCTAAGAAAATAAAACCTACTGTAGAATGTTGTGAAACGTGTGATGATAAAATCGTAGATAATTGTGTTACTTACGTATATGGTGGGAAATGTAGCCCTCCCATAACTGCCGCCTATGTTATGTGTGACTATGTTGAATAATTCATTTACATGAGTAAAAAAATTAGTAAATTTATAATTAATTATGGCTGAACCAAAAATGACAATATTCCAAAGACTTACCGCTATGTTTGGTGCGGAAGGTCCAACTGTTGATAAACGTAGTTTTACTGTTGATAAAAAACAAATTTTACGGACTACGTCCAAGGCTGATTTTGATAAGTCGAAATTAGAATTACAACAAGGACAATATTTAGCCAATCAATGGCAAAAAATAGAAAGTCAGTTATATTCTCAAGCGGTTTATTATGAGCCAACTAGATTAGCGGCTTATTATGATTACGAGTCAATGGAGTTTACTCCAGAACTTTCTGCTGCATTAGATATAGTGGCGGAAGAATGCTGTACCATATCTGAAAGAGGATTTATGTTGAATATATATTCCGAATCTAAAAGAATAAAAAGTATTTTAGGTGACCTATTCAACAATGTTTTAGATATAGAAACCAATTTACCTATGTGGACTCGTAATACTGCAAAGTACGGAGACGATTTTGTTTATTTAAAAATAGACCCCAAAAAAGGTATAGTGGGAGCCAGCCAATTACCTAACATCGAAATTGAAAGGGTTGAGAGAGGAATGAAACTTTACCAACACGATACTGGAGAAGAAGAGCGAGAAGTAAAATTTATTTGGAAAAATAAAAATATGGAATTTAACACATGGGAAATGGCTCATTTTAGATTATTATCTGATGATAGGAGACTCCCATATGGTACTTCCATGTTGGAAAAAGCACGTAGAATTTGGAAACAATTATTGTTAGCTGAAGATGCTATGTTAATTTATAGGACATCTAGAGCTCCAGAAAGACGAGTATTTAAAGTATATGTGGGAAATATGGATGACAAAGATGTTGAAGCGTATGTCCAACGAGTAGCTAATAAATTTAAGCGTGACCCTATTGTAGATAAAGATACTGGAAATGTGGATTTACGTTATAATCAAATGGCAGTTGACCAAGACTTTTTTATCCCAGTAAGAGATTTAAATGCACCCAACCCAATAGATACGTTACCGGGAGCTCAAAATCTTGCAGAAATAGCAGATATCGAATATATACAGAAAAAATTATTAGCCGCATTACGAATACCTAAAGCATTTTTAGGGTTTGAAGATGTCGTTGGGGAAGGTAAAAATTTAGCCATCCAAGACATTAGATTTGCTAGAAGCATTAATAGAATACAAAAAGCAATGATTCAAGAATTAAATAAAATTGCAATAATACATCTTTATTTATTAGGTTTTGAAGATGAATTGGGTAATTTTACTTTAGGTCTGACCAACCCATCAACCCAATCTGAGTTATTAAAAATTGAGCAATGGAAAGAGAAAGTTGCCCTTTATAGAGAAGTGACTACAGACCCAGGTAGTGGTATATTACCAGCCTCAGCAACATGGGCTAAAAAGAATGTATTAGGATTTTCAGATGAAGAAATTAAACTTGATTTACAACAACAAAGAATAGAAAAAGCTGTAGGTGAAGAACTTAATCAAACAGCTACAATTATAAAGAAAACTGGTTTATTTGCAAATATAGATAAATTATATGGGGAAACGGTACCCGACGCTGGTGGAGCTGAAGAAGGAGCTGAAGCTGAAGGTGAAATAGAAGAACCAGCTGACACTGGTTTAGAAATGGGTGGTGAGGAAACTCCTCCAGAAGACCTAGGTGGGGAAGGACTAGGTGGTGAAGGTCTTGAATTAGCTTCTGTAGATGAGTCTGAATTACCATTAATTCTTGAAAAAATAGATAACAATAATTTTAATTTAGAAAAAGGTAACTCTAATTTGAAGGATGTAGCATCAGAATTAGAAAATTTATTAAAGTAGTAGATATTTATTATCAAACAATTATTATGTTTGGTAAAGTTAAAAATAATTTAGATACTGTATTAGTTAATACTTTTAATAACAAACCTGTTTTTAAGAACGCATTCCATTCCCTTATGAATGCATTAAAAGAAAACAAACAAAGTAGAGAATTTTTTATTTTATATTCCCAAGTTGAAAATAAAAGATTTGACGATAAATCATTAGCTGAAGCTTATCTCACACAAGTAATTAAAATTTTAAAAAGTAAGAAAAAGAATTTAAAAACTAATACTGTAAATAACACTATTAGTAAATTTAAACCATATATTACTGAAACCACCAATAAAATTTATAATCATTTAGATTTATTAGTTTTTAACGAAAGTGTAAAACGAATAGATAGTATGGTTAAAGGCAGGAAAGAATTACTAAATCATTTAACACGTAAATCATCTATCCAGTTAAAAGAATCTAATGTACCAAACTCATTACTTATAAATGTAGCTACTAGAAAATTTAATGAACGGTTTGATAATCTTTCTAGTGGTGATAAGAAAAAGTTTAAAGAATTATATTCTAAAGGAAAAGAAGAGTTGTATGAAGAATACCAAGAAAATATTAATGAAGCTATAACAAAATTAGATAGTTTAATTAAAGAAACTTCAGATTCTAAGTTAACTTTAAAATTAGAAGAAACTAAACATAAAATTAACGAAGGTAATTTTTCTAAAAATTCATTATTAAAAATAAAAGAATTAAATAAAACTATTCTCTAATGTCTTTTTGGAAAAATATGTTAAGTAAGGAGGGTAAGGTCTCTAGTAAGAGGGTGGTTACTTTTATTGCTTTTCTTTTAATGATGTTGGGTTTTGTCGTAGATTTATTTACTGATTTAGAAGTTTCTAAAAACATCTACGAATCTATGCAGTGGATTGTAATGGTAGGACTTGGTTTTACCGCTTCAGAACAATTCTCACCCAACGGAGATAATAAAACACCAAAAACACCAATTAAACAAGAGTATGATGTTGGTGATGAAGATGTTTAATTGAAATTTTTGACAATTAGATATAATAGGTTTATATTTAATTTATAATAAAATTTTTATGAAGACAGGAAAACAATTTAAATTAAATCTAAATTCAAAATTCAGAACCTATTACGGAAGTGTAGACTATAAAAAACCCAAATCCATATATTTGAATATATCATCATGGTTTTCTCCAAACCATGAATCGGAAAATTGGGATAGGGTGGTAGGCAAATTAAAAAGAAAAATAAAATACAATATTTTAGAAACTACCAGTACAGATTTATTTATATCAAACAAACATATAGTAGACCTAGATATTAGAACTAGTGGCATAAGAGAAAATAAAAGAAGCTATATGAGTTGTGAAATAACTCTATTCTTAAAAAAAGAAGAAAGTATAAAATCTAAAATTATAGAAGGTAACGCGGGTAAAGTACTAAATACCATTATTAATGATACCTTAAATAAATTTACAGATTTTAAATTCTATCCCACCAAAAAATAATCCCAGAAGTTTTATTAGTATTTTACTATTTATATTAAAAGTAAAATATGAAAATATTAAAACCCAATGAAATAGGAACGGGTATTTTAATTGAGTACGACGCGGGGAGAATTTCACCATCAGACAATACCAAAGTCATTAAAGAAATGAAAGACAGGTCTATACAAGAAGGGCCAATAATATTTCATGCCATTTTACAAAAAGCCGGAGTAGAAAACAGAAACGGCAGAATTTATCCAGAAGCAATTTTAAAAAGAGAAGTACAAAACTATCAAAAACTGATAGACATGGGAAGTGCGCTTTCCGAACTTAATCACCCCGAATCTTCTTTAGTAGATTTAGAAAGAAGTTCACATAGGGTATTAGAAACTTATTGGGACGGAAATGTGTTAATGGGTAAGTTAGAAATATTAACTTCTCCCGCTTATCACAAAACTGGAAATATAGATTGTGTCGGGGATATTGCAGCAAACTTATTACGTTATGGCGTAACGTTAGGAATTTCCTCTCGAGGAGTGGGGTCCTTACAACGAGAGGGAAATCAAAATGTGGTTCAAGATGATTTTGAATTAATTTGTTTTGACTTGGTTTCTTCTCCATCTACTCCTGGTGCGTATCTGTTTAAAACTTTAGAAGAAAAAGAACTTTATGATGAATCATTAACACATGAAAAGGACCAAGAAGAGTTAACATCTAACGCGTTATCTGGGTCACTTAATTTAATGAATAAACTAGATAATTTTATTTCTGGGTATTAATTTCAATTTTTATTAGACAATTCTCTCTAAAATAGAATTTTTAGAGCTTTCATAATATTTATTAACAAATAAACTTAGCAAAAACTGATAACAGTAAAGCACTATGGAAAAAAAATCAGTATTAGAACAGGCTCTTTTAGAGGCACAACAATTAGAAGAGGCTGTTAAATCTAACGCAAAAGAAATACTCGCTTCAACAATGAAGCAAGAAATTGAAGAGCTTGTTAAAGAATCTTTAAACGAACAAGATGAATTCGAGGACGTTGAAGAATTTGACGAGATAGAAAATGAAGACCAAGAAGAAGAGGTAGGCGGACTACCTGATGAAGAAGAAGAAGCAATGGTGTCCATGGAAGTGGACTCGGATGAACCACTCGACCTAACAACAGCATCAGACGATGAAGTTCTCAAAGTTTTTAAATCAATGGGAGCAGAAGACGGAATTGTGGTAACACAAGATGATAATGTTATCGATATTGAAGACCAGGAAGCTGGTACATCATATAAAATCGAATTGGCCGAGAATAAACTAAAAAACTATCCTTTTATAAATGAAGGGATAGGCGATTTAAATGAAGAAAATATGGAACAAGAAGACATTGAGTTTGAACAAGATGTTGACATAGAACCTGAACTTAATGAAGGGGATGATGATGAAACTTTATATGAAATCGAACTCGATGAACGTGGTATGTATAAAGGAGACCAAGGTGGTGTAGACTACCCTGATTTTAAAGATACAGACCCAGGATATGATGGACATAGTGGTTCATCACATGGTGACCAAGGAGGTTCTGATTTTGGAAGTAGGGGACGTAGTCAAAAAACTCGACATGAATTTAAGGAACGTCAAGGTGACTATGACCGTGAACATGAATCTATGGGCATGCGATTAGGAGCAGGTCATGATGACCAATCTTTATCCTATGGTAAATGGGGTAATAGAAAAAAGGACCATTCACATGGTTGGGGGCATCAAAATGACCAATCGTTAAATGAACAATTTATGGGCGACTTTAAAATTTATAACAGTTTACGTAATTATCAAAGCTGGTGTAAACAAGAAGGTTCTGAAGGTTGTGACGAAAACGATTACAAATGGAATGCTTTTCTTGCTTGTAAACAAATGGGACCTAAATGTCCACGTCAGTTTATAAACAAATTAGTTGGTGCTGACCTCAACTCAATGGAAACAGCTTATAAACAAGATAAGAACAATCCTTTAGAGGGTGTGGCTTCCAAAGAACAAGAGGTTGATGAAGCTTCTAGAACTACAGGTTTTGGCTCTAAAAAAGGTAGGGGCTTAAGAAAAGCTTTTACTAATAATAGAAACTTAGACCTTAGTGAATCTAGGAAACAGAAACAAACCATCAACGAAATTGTTGAAATATCCAAAAAACTTCAAAATGAAAATCGCAATTACAAAGCAAAAAATAAAGAATATAGAAATGCTTTAAAAATATTTAGAGGTAAATTGAATGAAGTAGCAGTTTTTAACGCTAATTTAGCGTATTCAACGAAACTGTTTACTGAACACACTACCACTAAAAAAGAGAAAATCAATATTCTTAGACGTTTTGACAATGTAAAAACACTTAATGAAAGTAAATCTTTGTACAGGCAAATCTCAAGTGATTTGGGTGCTGAGGCAAAATCATTAACTGAATCGGTTCAAAAAACCATTACTAAAACTCCTTCACGGGGGTCATCAATTAACTTGATTGAAACTAAGACATATGAAAATCCTCAAATTACTAGGATGAAAGAGATTATGTCTAAGTTATAATAAATTAAATAAACGCTTACAAAAAAAAATAAAATTAAAATGGGAGCATTATTAGAATCTGGTATGGTCGGTAACATAGGGTTAAAACACCTGAAAGTTATTCGCGAAGATACCATAGGAAAATGGGACAAGCTTGGATTCCTTGCGGGACTTAAAGGTCACGAAAGAGAAAACATTGCCCAGTTATACGAAAACCAAGCAACACACCTGATTAACGAGGCTACAACAGCTGACGCTTCAGGTTCATTTGAAACGGTTGTTTTTCCAATCATTAGGAGAGTATTCTCAAAATTATTGGCAAACGATATCGTTTCTGTACAAGCTATGAACTTACCAATTGGTAAATTGTTCTACTTTGTACCTAAAATTTCTGAAAGAACAAACATTGCAGGTCTAGAAGAGCACACTAACCCAGTGGGTGGTGCTTTTGCGAATGATAATACAACATTCTCACCAATTGACCTTTATGACCAATTTTACGAAGACCAACCAGGTGGTGGGTTATTCGACAGGTCAAAAGGAGCTTTTTCTGCTGTAACTAGAACTACTACAGTTCAAGCATGGAGTACGGGTAACACACTTATCGATTCGACTATCGTTGCTGCTGCACAAGCAGCTGGCGTTACAGGTTGTACTGATGGTGGTTTACGAAGTGTAATTCTCTCAATGGGAGGTTTCTCTAACGCAGGAGCTGGAAAATTGATTGGACCAAATGGTAATGAAATGGATACTGAAGAATTCTTATCTGGATTGATTTACACTTCCAGTGCGGATTTAGCTTGTTGTGCCGCTACAGGTAAAACACATATTGTAGCAAACACAACACATATTCCATTTAGGGTAGTTACTCAAAAATATGGTTCTGGAATTGTACAATATGGTACAACTACCTCAACTGTATTCCCTGGTGGGTCATTCCACGATATTTGTGACTCAAACGGTGTAATCTTTATTGAACTGGATTTAACATGTCCCGCTTGTATAGATTGTAATTCACCTGATGGTTACATGGGAATAAATATACCAGGTGGTGTCGCACCAGTATTCAGTGGAACTTATAGAATCTACCAAGACCTTGAATTTGAAACTGAATTGGCTGAAGTTTCTTTCGACCTTGAAGCAGTAACTGTTTCAGTGACAGAAAGAAAATTAAGAGCACAATGGTCACCAGAATTAGCACAAGATGTTAGTGCATTCCACAACATTGATGCCGAAGCTGAATTGACAGCTCTATTATCTGAAGAAATCGCTGCAGAAATTGACAGGGAAATCTTAAGAGACCTAAGAGCTGCCGCATCTTGGACATTAAGGTGGGATTATAATGGTTGGAAAAGGTTTACAGCTGGTCAGGCTCCATATACTCAAAAAGATTGGAACCAAACCCTGATTACCGCAATCAACCAAATTTCCGCTCAAATCCACAAGTCTACACTAAGAGGTGGGGCTAACTGGATTGTATGTTCTTCAGAGGTATCTGCAATATTTGACGATTTGGAATACTTCCACGTGTCAAACGCAGCACCAGAACAAGACCAATACAACATGGGTATTGAAAAAGTAGGTTCATTAAGTGGACGTTACACAGTATATAGAGACCCTTACTTCCCGGCTAATAAGATATTAATCGGACACAAAGGAACATCTCTACTTGATACTGGATATGTATACGCACCATATGTACCACTTCAGTTAACACCAACGATGTATAATCCATTCAACTTCGCACCTATCAAAGGTATCATGACCAGATACGCGAAGAAAGTGGTTAACAACAGATTCTACGGAGCAATCACAGTAGATGGTGTAAGAACTTTCGATATCAGAGAGTTGAGATAATCTAACTTTATCTATAATAAAAAACCCCTCCTAAAGAGGGGTTTTTTTATTGCCTATATATATTAAGTGTGGCGTATGTCCAATAATAATAATTACTAGACCATTTATAGTCTGTACCTTTAACACAACTTACACCCGCAAATCGTGCATTGGTGGAGAGAAGTAATTTATTGTGGGATGGGGAAGCCTTCCAAAGAACCATTATTCTATCTGCTATTTCCATCATTTCCATTCCTTTACTATCAGCTACAGCACAATTTTCACCAACATAAGACCATTCAAAGTTATAATATGTAAATCGTTGTCCAGCATAACGTCTAATTTTAGACCCACCATCATGCCCCATATACCCAGTTTGACTTTGATATTCGGAATGACTTTTTGCTACTTTCCAAGCTTTTTCATCCCATTCCCAACACGGAAGGTCGTTTTCAGTTCTATATTCACAGATTTTATAATATAATAAAACATCCAAATCTGTTTGTGCGTAGGAAATGATATTGAAAGAAATCGTTAATAATAATAGAATTGTTTTTTTCATTGTTATAGTATTTTAAGTTTATACTACAAAGATAATAAAAAAAATATTAGTTACCAAATTTATTGGCGATAATCTGCTGGTGGGTTACCAAAATAATTAGCTTGATTAACTACTTGGAATTTTAAGGTTTGAAAATATGTGTTCACTTCTAGATTAGAAACAGCTTGAATGTCTAAATAATATTCATTAGGTATCATGTCGCCAGTGTCCACAGTAAAATAATTTTGGTTATATGCTCTGTTAACATTTGTCCATGGAGTGGTCTCTACTTCTGTAGTACCTTGTTTTACATAGAGTCGGTATTTTATATTTGTAACAGCTACTGGGACATCAGTACTATATTCTTTTCTTACAGACACAATAACTTTTCTAATATCACCATTAACTATTTTTTCGTCTCTTTTAATACCAGAAACTGAATACCCATACTTTTGTGGTAACCCAGCATTAGTACCAATATTAAAATATTCTTCATTAGCTCTTAATGTGAATTTATTTGTAACTGAGCTTTGACAAACTCCAGCAATAACAATATTAGACCAAACATCATTAAATAAACACGGGGTACTGTAGGTATCACAAGGTATGGAAAAACATACACAATATATTCCTTTGGTGACCTGTGAAGCGGTTAAAGTGTTAAGTAATGTTCCACTATTATCTCTAATTTCAACGGTCGGTAGAGAGTCTAAATTTACCGGTAATCCACCAGCATTCACATATAGGTATAAACAGTTAGTTTTCCCTTCATAGAAAAATGAACGAGAGTCGTCAATATAATCATGATAGTTAGTATCAAGATATGGTTCAAAAAATGTTTGAGTGTATTTAGTAAAAAACCCAACGGAATAACTCTCAGTTAACCCTGTTAGGTTCTCTAATCCTTCCACAAAACCAATTGCGTATCCTGTTGATGCGGTTGTTGATAATCTGGAATTAATTTCTGAGGTCATATCAAATTCGATATTCTCATTACCATTATCAAAGGTTTGGGTGTCTATTATAGATGGTGAACAAGTATTCCACGTATATCCACCATCACAATTCCATGACTCTAATGTCGTAGCTTCGTACCAGTTACTCGGTCTTTCAGAATAAGATTTATCATTTAATCCCTCAAAGTCACTAGATTGGTCTGTATAGTCATAACCCACACCTTCAGACCAGTCACCACCAGTTGTTGTTCCAGTTAATTTTACTAAAACAAGTTGGAACGAGGTCGCTCTTCTGGAATTTTTAGATGTTAATGTATTTAGTAGTTCCTTATCAAAAAATGAAGTATTCACCATTCTTAATGTATGTGTTGTAGCAGAATTACCACATCCGCCAGATAAAATGATAGTCCTATCCCCAACCTTCTCTTTTAAATCTGTGATGTCTAAATCAAATATGAAACGACTAAAAGAATTATTTATCCTAATTCTTGTATGTCCAGTAATAGCTACACCATTTTCATTTAAACATATATCTGTACTTATGCCTGTAGGTTGACAAATATAACGTGACGCGTTTCCACCGTAAAAAATTTCAGTGACTGGATTTTTTGCAGTATTGGTTTCACTAAAACAAATAAGGGTGTTATTTTTACTAAAATAGGACTTATGATTACTCATTACTTTTTTCTTTAATTATAAATATCTAGTTGATTCTTATATTCTGATTAAGAAAATTCTTATCTTGTAATATTTTTTCCACTTCTTTTAGTGTTGGTCCAGATTTAGTTTCATTAAATGGTGCTGTTCCTGGTAAACCATGTTCATGTTTTCCCAGATAGTCCACTATCATAGTTAAAACTTTAACTAATTGGTCACCTCTTACCACAGGTTCCATTTCTTTATCATTGAGGGTTATCTGAGTTTTTTGGTCCACACCCATATTGTCACCACTTGGAGCGTTATTAGTGTTTTCTACTAATGGGTTTCTTTTTTCTTTATCGGCAATACTACTATCATGAGAGTATAATAAAATTTTATTACTAATAGCATTTATAATCCCTTCTCTTGTGGTCTCATCCAATTTCGCTTCATCGATTTTAGTAGTCTCCTTTTTTATCTCATTAGTAGACTGGTCTCTGGATATTTTTAAACCATAGTGTTTGTCTCCATTCACACCTATTAATCTAATATCTTTTGTAAATTGTTGTGCATTTAATTTTTTCCTTTCCTGTACAACACCACTATCGTTAGGGTTTACCACATCTAATTCTTTTTGAAATTCAAGTGAGGGTCTAAAATAAAAGGGGTATAGATTAAGAGCTTCGTCACTGGATGCTGATGTACCAATATTAATTATGTCGTCACCATCACCGGCACTCTTTGTCCAATTAATACCCTCAAATGGTCCAGTTTTTAATGATGTGTTATCTCTCCCATCAACCTCATTTAAAAAATTATCTATAAGGTAGGTAGCACCACTTACAAATTGGGATTGGAAATTTAGTGTAACCCGTGCTTTGGTATTATAAATTTCTGTAGTTAGTCCTACCCCAACACTAGTAGGTAATGAAACTAATGGTGGGTTACTTAAAATTTCATATAGTGTGATTTTCCCATCAAATGTAGTTTCTGACTCTAAATTAAATATTTCATATTCCACCAAATATTTTATATCCACTTCTTCGACGATTTCTTTAGTTATTTCTTTTTCTTCTAAAGTAAGTTTACTGGGATAGTTAGTTATTTGTAGTGTAGACATTTGTGGGTTAAATACTGGAAATTCTGGGGTTTTGGGATTTGAGATAAATTTTCCTGCACGTAATAATACTTCAGAATCACCAAATATTAAATCGGAATTATTTCTTCCATCTAAAGCTATTTTATCGGGATAAGCAAATGTATTTGTAGATATATCTGAATCTGTTATATTTTGGTCTCGTTTTACCCTATTTCCTTTAGATGTTCCTTGTCTGCCCCCTGCAAATTGTTGGTATGGGTAGTTACTAGGACTAGAAATACTAGGACCGACATATTCCTTATTTTGTGTAGGATTATCTGGGTCATATAGAATTATTTTAACATTTTCATTTGTTTGTGGAATTATATTAATAAAAGCAGGAAGAAAAGGAGAACACAAATGTGGGTCATTTTCAGACCATTTAAGTTTTTGTACACCACTCTCTCCAGACCCATATTTTTTAATTAAATCAGGATTACCCGCTTCTGTAGAGAGTAATGCCTCTAATTGGTCGGCATCATAATCTTTTGGTGTTTTTCCTTCCCAGTTAGAATCTAATACAGCACGAATTCTTCCAGATAATGCTGGGTCTTGATTATCCACACAAACACCAAAATATATAACCTTATTAGCCATTTAATCTTTTTTTATACTCCGCATATAATTTATTATAGTCTTTTTCTATAGCATCTATTTGATGTGTTATTTCGACCACACGTTTTTTGTCACTTTCAAAGCGCTCTTTAAGAAAAGCTAATACATTATACAAATCTTGATTTGACGCTTTTTTATAATTTTCTATTGTTTCTTTTAAATCCATCTTTAAACAATTACACCTGTACCTGTTCCAGTTTCTGTTACACCGGGTCCCCCAGAAGTTTGTACATTTTGAGCATATGTAGCTACTTTAACTACAGAATTTTCAGTTCTTTCTTTTTCTACTCCCTTTATGGCATTATATAACATTACTACTGTTTGATTAGTTGACCCGTCAGCGTGGGGTTCTGTATTTATGCCTGCTGTTTGTAAATTCTCTAATACATTTTGGAATGCCCTAACATCACTAAAACCTGGTCTAGAAGCAGATGCGAATAATAAATTTTTGGGTACATCTACACTAGGTATTGGTGGAATTTTTAAGTATTTTAATAGTGTATCTAAAATACTTCTACAATTATTTAAATTATCTATGATATCAGTAGCAGCTAATAGTGTTTGAATAAGTGAAGAAATAATAGCTAATTGTTTTGCTTGTTTTTCATTTATAACCTCTGCTAATATTTTTTGAACTAATTGTATTATCATCTTTTTAATTTCTTCCCAGATAAGTTCAATTATAAGTTTGAATATTCTTTTTACTATTTTTACTATGAGGCGAGAGAATTTCTTAACTAATTCCATAATATCATTGGTTTCGAAAAATTCACCAACAGCTTTTAAAGCAATTCCAATACCCAGTAAGATTTTTGGTGTTAAGATGAGACTTACTAGTATTTGTGGTAATTTTTTTAAAATGTTTAAATCGAATTCGACCTGTAGTTGAGGTAATTTGAACCCTAAATCATTTTCATCGGTACCCATACCATTAATAACATTTTCAATAGCGTTATTTATTTTAACACCTTCTACCACACCATTATTTTCATTTATTATTGAAAGTATTTGACCATTTAATCCATCTATGTTTATTTCACCCTCAATGTCATCACATGTAATAAATTTAATTAAACCTTTTAATTTTAAATTTGTTTCTTCTTCTAAATTTCTTAATTCTTGTGGACCAAAATCCCAGAAAGGACTATCTGGTTCTAATGAAATACCATCTTCTGATAAATGACCAATTCCCGACGCGGTTATTGGTGCACCAGAAGAACCGTCACCATCATCACCACATAACCCTAATATTTTTTTTATAGTTTCCCCAAATTTTCCATTTAACTCCACTTCTTCACCACTTAAATCTACTTGGACATCTAAAAATCCAGATAAAGCATTTAATAAGTTAGCTAAAAAATTTTGTCCCTCAAATATTTTGATAGAATCAAAATAATCTCTTAAAAAGGTAGTTATTTTTCTATCATTACTTGTGGTAATATAGTTATCGTCAAATGTATTGTCTAACCCTACAGGTCTTACATTATATGAGTCATTCCCATCGAACTCTATAGTGAATAGTCTTTCTCCAGACGCACCAAAATAATCTTGTGGTAAAAATGGGTTTTGCAGTCTATTAAATAATTCTTGATTTGTAGAATATGGTAATTGACCTACGGCTGGTTGTAATTTTTCATAAAGAGCCTTCCCAACAGTACTAGTAGGATTTGTTTTTAACATTGAAAATGGGTCTAAACTTTTGACCTTTAATGTCATTAAATTAGCATCTGTAGTTACATTTGAATTAATTATGCCATCCGCTGATGGTATAACAAAATCTAAATTACAATTAATAAATTGTATTAATTCCTCAAATATAATTTCTTTACATTCTTCTGCTAATGAATCAGTAACTTTAGCTGTTTTACTTCTTAATTTTTTTACAACATCTGGACCCCCCACAATTTGAAGTAAATCCAAGAAATAGTCTAGCATGTTGGAGTCTTCTGTTTTGGTGGAATCAATAGAACTCATTAATGTGTTGAGTCCATCTAATTTATTTAGAGAATCAATAGCATCATTAGTACTTTTTAAATTTTGAAGCTTTTTTAACCCTTCAGTTTTACTATTTTCAACATCTACAGCCATTAAATTTTATACTCATTGGGGGTGGTGTTATCATCATCTTTAGACATAAGATTTTGTATTGTTTCTCGGTCTATAGTACTAAGTGTGCCGAGTTCAAGTTCACCACCTAGTTGTTTTTGTGCTAAAGCACTTTGAATTTTAGTTAGTTGGATTTTTTTTTCTATTGTAGAATCTATAATTTTTTGTTGTTCTTTTATAACAGGTCCTAAAAGTTGTAAATCTTCTGGACCATGCATAAACCCTAACATTTTATTTTGGATTCTAATAGCGGTATTACGTTGTTCTATACATTCATTGTAAATTTCTTGCATTAACGCAAGTACACTTTCTTTTTGGAGGGTAATTTGTTTTTTTTTCGGTCTAGGCATTTTTACATAGTTTTATAGCCATAAATACCTGTAGCTAAAGATTATTAATCTAATTGTTCTTCAGATATAATCTTATATATCATTTTATATTTTTTAAGAGAATTTCTAATTTCTTTTGTAGATAAATTTGTCATCTCTCTTAAATTAAGTAGAACTAAATTTTTATTAAATTTATTTCCATCACCATGAATAAATATTTCATCATAATTTGTGAAAACTTCAATCAAAGCACTTCCTACTTTTATTTCATTTTCATTTAAAAGTGTTTCTGACATAAAAGATTCAATCTTATCAATCAGGGAAACAAAAATTTTATTATGGTCCGCCGGTTCTTGATTCATATAATAAATAAGGTCTTCTCTTTTTTCCAAAAAAGTGGACACCCCCTCATATGAAATATGTCTATTTTGAAGTTTTTGGTCTTTTATTATTTGACCCATTAAATAATTTTTACAAATAGTACCAAAATATGAATAAGCTTTTTTATTTTTTTCTGGTTTAAATTTTTCTGCTTTGGTCATTAAAAATGAAAGGACATCAGCGTGGATATCTCTAAAATCCTCATTTTTTCTATATAGTTTGTATCTTCTAATGATACTATCTATCATTTTATTTAATGGGTCCTTTAAATACTCTACATAAATTTTATTTCTTTCAGTAAAAGTATGAGCAGTTAAAAACATACGTACTGCCTGTTCTTGGGGTTCCCCAAAATACATCTTATTTTTTTTAGGTCTAGGCACATTAAACTACTTCTGGGGTGTACGTTATACCTCTATCAGTAGTGAAAAAATATTCTTTTTTTGCCGTTTCAATCCAAAAAGACGCTTCTTGGGGTTCTATTTTATTGGTACCTTCAGTATATCGATAATCCCAAAATAAAGAGCCTTCTCGCATGTTTGTATGTTTGTAACCTACTTTTGGGATAGTGAAAACCTTAAGGTCGTTATATGTTGCACGTAATAAAAATTCATAAACAAAAGTTAATTTTACAGATGGTTTAAACCCACCAATATCCTCAAATTTTTCTTTATTTATAACCATACCACTAGTTTGGAAATTAGGGTATCTTAACAAACATGCATTATCTAAATAACCCATTTTGTCACTGAAATTCATAGCCCATACAGCTTCATTTGTAAAACTAACAAATTGACCATCTTCCGTAACATCTACCACTAAGGGTAAAAATACATCCACATCATTATAATAGTCGTAATGCTTTTCCACATTAGAAAACCATATATTTGAATATTCATCATCATATTCTAGTATGGAAAACCATTTTGTTTGTATTTTATTAACTCCGTAGTTTACTTGGCCCATAAATGTAGTATCTCCTTCATTTTTTATAATTTCTACATTTAAATCCCCAAAGTCAAAAGAGTCTAGGTAAGTTGTTAATTTATTGTCTGTTGAGCTAACTATTAAAATATTTGACGGTATACTTTTTTGTGTTTTAATGCTTGTAATAGCGTTGGTAAAGTATTCATCTAATTTATCATTAATAGTGTGTACTGGTATTAAAATTGTAATGTCTTTCATATTAATTTTCTTCGTTTATTGTAAATTTATTTAATGCCCCTTCTAATTCTGTGGTAAGGCTACCAAAAAGACCCCCAAAAACTGTGGTAAGTTCTTTTTTTTGTGTTTCACTATCATATGGTTTTATTGTTTCTTCCATTTCTGTGAATAATTTTTCAGGAACACTATCTTCTAACCACGTTTTAATAAAGGCGTTTATAATATCCACCATTTGATTTTGTTCAAACGTCCAAAAACCGTTTTCTTCCCTTAACCATTCAGGTCTGAGGTTTGGTATCTTACCTATAACAGGAATTCCTACCTTCATACATTCTAATGGGAAGGTTCCAAAACCAGAAACGTCATCAACCCATACACCCGCACACGCATCCTCTAAAGCTTCACTAAATTGTTCTATTGTCATCCCCCTCATATCTCTAAATGTAATCCATTTAAATTGTGGAAATCTCGCATAAAAAGCTTTTACAATTTTCATCGTATCTCTAGGTTCTCTAGTGTGGATAGCTATTAGAGGCTGTTTAGGTTTCTCAATCGGTGTAAATTTATTTGAGATACTTACTGGAATTATACTCACTTCAATATTTGGAAACATACTATTAATATACTCTTTAGTGGAAGTAGAAGTTGTTATTGCTTTATGATAACCATAATGTGCCCAATTAATTCCGGGTTGTAACATTTCAAAAATATAGTCATAAGCTTGACATAAAACTATTTTAGTACATGTCATATCTTTTGTCTGTTCCATAACATGAGCAAATAATTCTGGAACTATAAGGAAATCTGAAGGACCAACAGTGAGTTGTCCTTCTTCCACTGAAGCGTGTGGTAATTCTGTATATTCGGACCCTAGCCATTCTTCAATGCCCATTCCTTCATCATCACTCTTTAATTTATAGTCATTTTTTTCATGAAGAATAATAGCATTATATCCCAGATTATTTAGTGTACTTACTAATTCATAAATATAAGTTACAGACGCGGCTGGTCTTCCTTTAGTGTCTTGTGTAAGAAAATAGATTTTAGATTCTTTGTTTTTAACAATATTAAGTGCTTCTTCTATTTTTTTCGCATTTTCAGTTTGTTCTGTCATTTTTAATTAATTTCTTTTAAAATTTTATGTTCGATTAAGGTATTAAATGCTAATTTAAAGGGAAATCCTGAATTATCAAGACTTTTATATCCCATTTTATTATCCATTTCTTCTTGAGAAGTTAGAATTACTTCTAACAGTATTCTAAAAATCTCATATTTTGGGGCATTAATAGCGAAATCATCAACAAGTTTACCATCAATTTCTTTTTTATCAAGTATAACCTGAGTTATTAATTCGTCCATATCGATAATCATTTTCATTCCCATGATATCGAGTTGGAAATCTTTAAGCGAATTCATTTCTTTCAAAATATTCATTTTCTAATAATTGTTTAAGGGAATTTATATTAAATTCTGATTTTACATCATCATTGTAGTAATTTTCATATTTAATAAAAATTTTATCCTTTGGTTTATTTTTTATAATTTCAGTTGAAGCTGAAATTATAATATCACTTTCAGTCCATATAGTTTTATAATCTTCTAGTGGGTAAAATTGTACATTGTCTATAAGACAACCTATTCTAGCTAAAAACATTAGAGTTGCGGGTTTAGATTTCTCTACTTCATTAGAAAAAAGAACAATTTTATAAGTATCTCTAAATTTTTTATATATCTCATTTAAAAATAATACACTGTCATCTTCTATTTCTTTCGCGTAACCGAATACCCGCATAGGTGATTCCACATAAATAAAATCTATTAACTCTTCTTTGGAATTAAAATTTAATTCTTTTTGTAAGTCTAAGGAAGGTAGGGGTCTTTCCAGAGTTATTTTATTTTCTGCTTCATATATCTCCAAAATTTTATCTACAGTATCTCTAATAACCCCATCAATCTGTATTGAAATGATTTTTTTACTCATATAACTAATTTAATCATATATGGTCTGAAAGTGTATAGTTTCCTTTTCTAAGGACATCATAATTATTTAAAAAATGAGAAATAGTTTCAGCTAATCCCATATATAATGAAGTAAATTTAAAATCTGGTAAATAATGTTTAATTTTACTATTATCGCTAGGTTTTCTAAATTGCCCATCAGGCTTATCTTTATCCCATATAATTTTACCTCTAAAGTTCATTAACTCAACTACCATCTCCACCACTTCTTTAATTGATATTTCTTCTGAAGTAGATAATATAATTGGTTCATCTTCATTATAATTATCTAATACCCATTCAGTTAATTTAGCAATATCTTTACTAAATATAAATTCTCTTAATGGTTTTCCACTACCCCATATTGTTAAAGGTGTTCCTGTTTCTTTTGCAATATAACATTTATGGATTAATGATGGTACAACATGCCCATTTTCTATATCAAAGTTATCGTTGGGACCATAAATATTGGTTGGTATAACAGATTTATAGTTTAATCCATATTGTTCTCTATATGCTCTAATTTGGACATCTGCCATACGTTTTGCATATGCATATGCATCATTTGAAAAGTGTGGGGGACCCAAATGAATCTTTTTTTCGGTAAGTGGGTACTCCACATCATTGGGAAAAACACATGTAGATAGGAATGCCACTAAGTTTTTAATACCAAACTTTCTAGCAGATTCTATAACATTTGTGTTTATCATGATATTATCATAAAAAAATTCTCCTTTAAAATTCATATTTCCACCTAATCCACCTACTTTAGCGGCACAATGAATTATAGCGTCCCAACCATCCTTAAATAAATTTTCTGTTTCTCCAGTATTTTTTAAATCACAATCTTTTGATGAGAAATAAGCATAGTTTTCACCCACGAATTGGGACCCAACTAATCCATTACCTCCAGTTACTAATATTCTTTTCATGTTTTAATTTCTTTTTTGAAATCTTAAGCTTCCGTTTTCTAATCGCAAATAATCAAATCCATAATAATCAATCCAATATTCTACCATTTCATCCAACATAGATTCAAATGTATATGTAGGCTCCCAGCCCAACTCATTTCTTATTTTACTAGAATCACCTTTTAAATTTTTTAACTCTTCAGGTCTGAAATGTTTTGCATTTTTATGAATGTAATCTTGATAATTTAAACCTAATGAATTAAATGTATATTCAACCAAATCTTTGACTGAGTGGGAAACACCAGTAGCACAAACATAATCATCTGGATTTTTTGTTTGTAACATTAACCACATAGCTTCAACGTAATCTTTTGCATGGCCCCAATCTCTAGTTGCATCCATATTACCGAGTTGTAAATTATATTGTAACCCTAATTTTATCCTAACCGCTGCTTTAACCACTTTATTAGTTACAAAATTAGTTCCACGTCTTGGTGACTCATGGTTAAATAATATCCCATTCCATATTTTCATCCCATATGAATTTCTATAATTTCTACAAATGTTATATGAAAATACTTTTGCACAACCATAAGGTGATACGGGGTTCATTGGTGTTGTTTCTCTTTGATAACCATCTTCGTCAATATTATTACCAAACATTTCAGAAGATGATGCCTGATATATTTTAGAATTAGGTGAAACCATTCTACAAGCTTCTAATAAATTAAGTGTTCCTAATCCTGTTGCATTTGCGGTATAAATTGGTTGGTCAAAACTAATTCTAACATGTGATTGGGCTGCTAAATTATAAATTTCTATTGGTTGTATCTTAGATAATACCCTAATTAAGGAGGCCATATCAGTTAAATCTGCATATTCAGTATTAAAACGTGTATTTTCTAATAGATGTTCAATCCTAGTTGATTGTGTTTCAGAAACCGAATTTCTTTTTACGATACCCCACACCTCATATTCTTTTTCTAATAATAATTCTGCAAGATATGAACCATCTTGACCATTGATGCCTGTGATTAAAACTTTTTTATTCATATCTAATTATGTATTTTTTTACCCCACTCTTGTTCAAATAATTTATAAATCTTTGATTATCTTTATTGGTTAATGAATTACTATGGAAATTTAATTTCTTACCCTTAGTCTTAGAAACCCTACCTTTACCACCTGAAATTATTTCTTTTTTACCTGTATTATCATAAACATTTATAGATTCATTAAATAATTCTTCATACTTACTCATAAAAATACTTAATTTTTTTTTATCTAAAATATTTAAAAATTTTAAAAGTTTTTCTATGTTATTCTCGGGTTGAGTTAGCAGGTCTTCATAATAAATTAACATTTTATTACCTTTATGGTTATGAAAAGATTTTATTAAACCCATAAACCATTTTAAATCATCATCAGTAAATTTATTTTTATGTCTCATAATAGCTTCCTTGGGGTTTCTAACTATTAAAATTAAGTTTTCATTAGGTTTAATGTTTGAGTACCAATGATTTTTAAAAAGTATATAATCAGTACCAGAGACATGACTTAGAGTATCCTTATTAACTAAATTAATATATATGGGTTTATCGTCTTTGCTCATACCTTTAGTTGGTTTACCAGAAAACCACTCCACAATAAACCTAACCCAATGATTACCCGACCTAGGATAAGATATTAAATGATTCTTCATAATTAAAATTTATTAAATCTATTTTATAATTTTTAGATACAATATCTATTAAATTATTGTTAACGTAATAATCTCTATAGTTTTTATTATTACTAACGTTGATTTTAGGTATATTAATTTCAAAACCAAGTATGTCCCCTAATTTATCATTAATTTCATCCATATCTAGAGTGTAATCAACCATTAGTTGGTTATTTTTATATATGTAGTCTGATTGGTTTCTCCAACCTTGGTGTTTTAATTTTTGAGGTGTGTTTTTTAAAATATCTAAACATTGTTCAAATGATTTGTCTTTTAGTAAATCATAATCTAAATGTTTACCCGCTCTAGCCTTACCTTCTTTTGCGTGCCAATAACTTTTCTCCATTTTAGCGTATTCATAACACGAAACAATCCTATCCCAAGGGTTTCTAATAACACTTATTTTTTTATAATTTTGCCATTTGTTAGGGTACTTATATTTATAATAACCCCAGCCATGATGACCAATATCTGTCATCTCTAAAGTGTTTGTTATCGCAGTACCAGCATTTTTAGGTATGTGAACAAAAATTAATTTATATTTATCTGATATAGGCATATTTTATAATTCTACAAACCAACAAGGGCCGTTAAACAGTACGTCATCACCGAAAATCTCATCTACGGCTTTTTTTACCCCACAAGGGTTAAAGTAATCATGTCCTGAAATTATACCGTTTTTTTTGATTTTGGGTAACCACGCTTTAATATCTTTAATCACAGACTCATATTCGTGGTCGGCATCTATGAAAACAAAATCTACTTCTCCATCTTTAAAATTTGATGCGGCTTCCCATGATAAACTCTTAATATCTACAATCTTATCACTTAGACCATTATTTTTTAGGTTTTGTTTAAAAATATCATGTAAAATAACTTTTTGTTTTTTAAGTCTGGGGTTATCTTCGTATTTATATGTTTCATCCCATAAATCTACCGCATAAATCTTAACATTCTTATTTTTAAGTAAATTACCTAAATAACAAATAGAATGGCCTTTCCATGTGCCAACTTCTATAAAAACATTAAAATCCTTTTCGGAAATTACTTTATAAAAATCTTGGTAATTGAACCAATTATCCGTATTTAAATTTTGTTGTACTTCTAGTTCCATATTAATATTATTTAATTGCTTCAATGTTTAAACTCATTAGTTCACCATTTTCTTTATCCATATGTGGTAAGTATGCTTGTGAAAAATCATCAATTTTGGAATGTTCGGTTTCTCTCCAATCATATCTATAAACTTTTTTAAAACCAATAGATTTTAAATCTTCGGATAAGGAGTTGAAATCCCAAGCACAGTAATGGTAGTTTTGTTCATAAGTTTGACCCCCATACATAAAACCCATTAATTTTTTTAAATCTTTATTTTCAATATAATGTTTAACTACTTTTTCGAAATCTGGAATCGCTAACCTCAATTTACCACCATCCTTTAATAGATTGAACCATCTAGTTAAAACATTAACATATTCATACCTACCAAAATGTTCTAAAACATGACAAGCATAAATCAATTCAACACTATTATCTTCTATCTTCTTTAGCGTACTAATATCTTCAATTAAATCAACGCCTTTCATTGGTCTTATATCTATATTTGTAAAGTTTGGTAATATTTTATCACCACAACCTAAATGTAATTTTAACATGTTTATTTCTTTTTTTTTAATACGACAACGGGTTGGTACATTCCGTTTTCTTTTTTTAATCTACCTTCATTAAAACTCACTTTATCAACAATTTCCCAGCCTTCTATTAATTTAGGGTATCTATGTTCACCATAAATTCTATGAGCATTCCAAAAAATAGTATCTAAACCTATTGGTACAGCTAGGAATAATAAACCATCCTCTTTTATAATATCTTTCATTTTTGACATAGCGTCAATATCCCCAAAAGGGTTTATTGGGTCACCATACCTACCTAATCCATCGTGTTCAAAAGACGATATTGAAAATATTATATCAAACTTAACTGGGTTTTTATAAAATTCTTCTACTGTTAGTAATTTTAATCTATCATCATTTGTTTTTAATTTTGAATACTCTATAGTTACGGGTTTGCCACCATAATGTATAACTATAGATTCATACCAAGGTTGTGTAGAACCTATTATAGCAACATTTTTATCTTTTAGATTTATTTTTTCTAAGAGGGCATATAATTCTTTATCTGATTGTCCGTAATAACTAACTTCCTTATTTCTTATTTTTTCAATCATTGAATTAACCAGTTTTTTATCATAAAAACCGTTTAATTTACTTTTATTATTCCTACCATCTATTAACCAATGTTTTACTTTAATTTTATTATTTAAAGTAAAATTTTCTTTTTCTTTTTGTGTTAATTCTTGCCATTTTTTTAGTGGTTCCATAATTACTTATATTAAATATTTCTTAATAAAATTAATCCTTGGTTTAGGGTCTCTTAGGTGTACATTATTATCACTCATTTCTTTTTTTAAAAAACCTTCTTCATCTGAATATTCTTCATAAACACCAAAAAAAACAAAATTATTTTCTACACATTGTTCTTTTAATTTTTTATTAAAATATTCATGATAATTTTTTCTATCATTATCAGAACCTAAATGTGGGTATTCTGGATTTTGGTGTACTTTTAATTTTCTAACGGGTGGTATTACATTGTATATACAAAATCTAGTGTTAGGTATGGTATTTACATTTTTTTTAACAGCATTCACATAAGAAAAAACAATACCATCAATAACGTCTTTATACGATTTATTTTTAGTTATATGTTTATGTACGTGACACCTACAATCTATTTCACCAAAACAAAAAATAACAGTATCACCCTCCATTATATTATAATCAGTTATATTAATACCATCTCTACCGATAGAATAAGCTAGTTTACCCTGACCCTTCAACCAATTGGTTTCTACACCTGGTACTGAAGCCCAATTACTCCATTTACTATCTGAATGACTATCCCCTATTGTTTTTATCATAATTTAATTTGTAGTTTTCAAAAGAAACTTGGGTCCTTCCCCAAGCATATAAACCAGGGCTCAAATTTAACCAACCAATTTTAGTTTCTTTACTTTTTTTATTATATATTTTAGAACATTGAACAGTAAAAGCATCCCAGTTATTAAAATTAGTGTTTAATTTTTTAACTAAACTCTTAAGTAACTTAGACCTCATAATACTATTCCATTGTGAAATTAGGTATGCCGGTTCTTCCTTACTTGATTCATTTAACCATACAATGTTGTTATTAATTTTTACTGGTTGGTGTGTTGTTTTAAATACGTCTATTTGTTTTTCATTAGAGCTATGTACTTTACCACCGCCAATTTTTATTTGGTCTATGGAATCATCTTCATCCATAACCGAAATACAATCATTAATACACGTATTAGGTTCAAATAATAATTCAACATCATCTAAAAAAAACATTATATATTTATTTTTTGATTTTTTTATTAATTCCTTAACTGAATTTACCATACCATTAACGTTTAAAAATATAACATTTTTTTTTATAGATTTTATTTCATCTTCTACCATATTTCTAAAATTATCGGTAGATTCGTTAACCACTAAAAATTCTGTATTTTCATTTTGTATTATATTTTTATATGTAGATAAACACCTTACAAAAATATCAAATTGTTTTTTAGTCGTTATTTTAAGTGGTGATAGGATTGATAGTTTATTCATTTTTTAAAAAAAATTATCTTCGATGAAAGATTTTTTTATTGTAGGCCATAAATTATATTTATTTAACATTAACTCTCTTGCCTCAGCAATATTATCTATATTCTCTTCCATAATGTTACTTTTAGAAATACTAATTATTTCATCTTCAACCCCCTTCTTATTAATATCAATATTAATATATGAGCCTTTAGGTAAAAATTTATCTATATTTTTACAACCCCAGTATATAGGCATTGACCAACATAGTAAAGGGTCGACAATTTTTTCAGAAAAATAATAAGGTGAAGAACCGTTCTCAATAGTTAGGTGGTATTTGTAGGGTAATATACCATTCTTCTTATCTTTTGGTGGTAACTTAGTTTTATAAGGCCCTGTGTTTTCCCTACCACTAGTGATAGAACCCCAAACATCAACATTTATAGGGTATTTTTTAACTAAATTGTTTATTAAATTAATTCTTTTTCTGTGGCCTTCTGTTGACTGTTTAATTGAATTTATAACACTTAGATTTTTTGATTTTTTGAATGGTTTTAAATTTATTAACTCATCATAAGTAAAGTCTAACCACCAAACTTGTGGCATCCAAGTATTACCTTTTTCATGGTGTAACTCTTTCATACAGTTATTACACCTATGTTTGGCTATATGATTAGGCTCTTTTCCAAAAAATATTGTTTTAGTTTTATCTATGTTTTCAGTTGTGGTGTCTTGCATTATAATATAATTGGCTTCGTTTTTATCATAAACACAAATAGTATCTTCCCATACCCCCTCATTCCTAGGTGTCTGCTTTTTATACCAATCGGTCATTTCTTTATTAGATAAACCCCACGCAGGAGCAAAATATATTTCTATCATTTATAAAATATTTTTTTTATAGTCTTCATCGATTTTATTTTTTATTTTCTAAATGTATCCATTTTTTATTACTTTTAAAGTTAAGCCAAAATGGCGAAGGGTGGAAATATTCTGATATGCATTCTTTTTTACTTATCAATGGTATCCCTAATTTATGAAATTCTTCTTTTTTTACAAAGAAAGCATCCCACCTTAACGTAGTAACTAATTCATAACCTTTGTGTTTTGCTAAATCATAAAAAGCATGTAAATTTGCCCCAAAATAACCCTCATTTATATTTTGGCAATTCTCTTCAATGGTAACTGGATATTCGTTAGATATTCCCGGATTAGTTTCTATCACTACTAAACGGGGGGCGTAATTTAATGCTTCCCACACCCAATAATCATTACCATCTATATCGATACTTAACACATCAAAAATATGTGGTACATTATGTTTTTTAAAAATTTCATTAATATTGTCTTTAGTAACCCATGTATTACCATGTAAATTAATATTGGGCATACTCTGTGACGTACCCTCCAATAATAAACCACTCCAACCTTCATGTATTCGTAAATCGGCAGTATTTGATAGTGAGGTTCCATTCATTGCACCAAATTCTACATAATATTTGTTGGTTACCTCCAATTTTTTAAAAATAGATTTGATTACCCCATATTGGCCCAATTGGGAATGCCCTTTTTGTGTATTACTATTAAAAATATCCTTAGTGTTAGGGTGTCTCTTTCCACCTTCTTGGGCAGCTTTATTTTTTAACTCTTTAATAATTTTATCATTTTTTATAAGAGATTCTTCTATTAATTTCATTTTATTTATTTATTTTTTTATCCATTTCCATTTTTTAATGTGCTCACTTAATTGTTCTTTTGACATCGTTTTAATTTTTTGCATTTCTTGGCCATTAAAGTTATAATATGGATTTTGGTCAGAACTATTAAAATTTCTATAATGAGTTAAATGATATAAAATCCCATTAGTTCGACATACTTGATGTCCCATTTTTTGGGCTCTAACTATTCTTTCCCAGTCTTCATGCCCCCACGATACAAAATTTTCATTTTCCCAACCAATGTCCCCATATTTTTTTTTATCAAAAAAGATAGCACCACCAACGGAATTTGGATTAAATAGAGTACAATTATTTAGTGGTATTGTATCTAATGAATCGTCATTAATATTTTTAAACAATTTTTTAGGTATGTCGTAAAATTTTCCAGCATACGGAAAACACATTGTACATCCTGATTCTATTTTTTTCTTAGCATCTAGGTATTGTTCTACTGGGAAGATAACATCAACATCATAATTAACAATTATTTCTGTTTCTGCCATTTTAGTCATATCATTTAATAATCTTGTCCTATGAAATAGTTTTTCGTTATTTTCTTCAAAAACGTATTTAATCTTTTCTGAAACAGATTTAACAAAATCTTTGTTAGATTTTTTATCACTATCTAATACAATTATATTTGTGTCAAAGTTCCTTAATAGATAATTCATTGATATTTGGAAATTATTTCTTCTATCTTCTGAATCAAATCTTACGGGTACTATAAATGTAACGTCTTTAAAATTAATCATTATCCTCTATTTTGAAATATTACTTGTAATTGTTGTTTAACCATTTCTGGTGTTGCAACAGGGGTTTCTGTTGGGGATACTCCGTGTTTCTTTTTATACCACAATGTTCCCTTTCTAAAATTTTCATTCCATGTTGGTGTGTGAGCAATAGTACTTTCTTCTATTGAATTTGGTATGTCGGTTAAATACTCCCAGCTCCCATCAATATCCGCGAAATACCAAAATGCTGGGTGATACATTTTTTTAATGGCTTGATATGTGTGTTCCACATGTTCCCAAGCATTTTTAAAAACTGGGTCAAACCCACCTAGGTCTTCTAATACCGGTCTGGAATAGTATGAAAATGCACCTACACAGTTTGGGTATAAGGCTATTTTTACATCTTTTTCTGGGTAGGGTATAATCATTCGTGGGTTTGGTTCACCATCCACATCTTGTCTATCGTCTAATGTACTAAATCCCTTACTACCTTTTTTATTAGCTGGACCGTGCAGTGCAAAATTTAAATGCTTTATTCCCGAAATTAAAGAATGCTTTATGTATTCTTCAAACACCCCCTCATCTTTTATTAAGATATCGTCTTCCATTATGAAAATATGTTCACAGTCAGTTTTTAAAAGATGATTAATAGCGGTTGTTTTCGCAGCACCAACAGATTTATTGGTTTCATGTTGAATTATGTGAGCATGAGAGGGATAGGAATCTTTGTCATACGGTGTTCCGTCATTTACAATAACAAAATTTTTTACCCATTTAGGTACGGTAAAAGCACTTTGTTTTATTCTATGCTCTGCTTTGTAGGTTACCATCCCGAAACCAATACTATCTCTATCGAAATTTAATTTTTCGTCAAAAGTTTTATTATTGGTTAACCTTACAGGTAATGAGTCTTTAAATTTTTCTTCAAATTTAATTTTATTTTGTTCCCATTCTTCATTGGTTCTTCCTATAGATAGGTGTGTAATTTTAAAATATGTGGTTAATCCTAATTTAACGCCGTCTAAATAATTTTTAAAGAAAAATGGTATTTCATAAAAATGAAATCCTTCGAAAGATTCGTCAAATACATGTTTAATTTTAGTTTTATCTATAGCAAAAAATAACCCATCTAATACGACCATTTCAGTTATTTTATTTCCCTGATGGGGTGAATATGTGTTTGTCCATTTTTTTCCTTCATGCTGGTGACTAACTATACCATTCATAGATTCCTTGATAGTCCACCACCTACCATCGATTAAGTCTGTAGTACCCGCTATTCCGATAACTCCGAACTCTGGATTTTTTTTAAATAACTTTAATAATTTGGGTCCCCAATTACGAGTTTCAAAAATTATGTCATCATGAGTAAAGACCACAATATCGTAGGAAGCTTTTTTTAATGCGTCATTATATGTTTTAGCTAATGAAATTCCATTAGGGTTTTCTATGGGAATAATTTCTACCTTAGGGATACCACAACTTTTTTCTGCATGAACTTTAAAGTGTGGGTCAATTTTACGAGTGCTATATATAATACTAATACTCATTATATGTAAGATTTTATAGTTTCATTTAAAGCTAAAATAAAATTAGACTCTGGTTTCCACCTAAGTTTAGTGGAAATTTTATCGTAATTTATGGAATATCTTAAATCATGACCTAATCGGTCTTCTACAAAAGTTATTAATCTATGAGATGTCCCCGCTTTAAATCCCTTTAATGCGTCGTAAATATTACAAATCTTTTTTACTAAATCTACATTAGTTAATTCCATTGGTGAACCAACATTATACCGTTCTCCTTTTTTACCTAGATGAAAAACCTTATCTATTGCGGTCACATGGTCATTAACATGAATCCAATTTCTAATATTTTTTCCATCTCCATATATTGGAATTTGTTCATCGTTCTTCAAACAATTAATTGTTTTTGGTATTAATTTCTCCAAATGTTGTACAGGCCCAAAATTATTGGAACTATGGGTAATTACAGCATTTAGGTCGTAGGTATTCACAAATGAAAGAACCATTAAATCAGCAGCAGCTTTAGATGCGGCATATGGGGAACATGGAGCAAATGGTGTGAATTCATAAAATGTCCTACCATCATTGTATTCTAAACCACCGTATACTTCATCGGTGGATACTTGTAAAAAACGTGCAGAATGTTTAACTGATGATTCTATTAAATTTAATGTTCCAGCAACATTACTGGTAAAAAATATCTGTGGTGATTCTATAGAGTTATCTACGTGAGTTTCAGCAGCACAATTAATAACCCCGTCAAATTTATTTATATTAAAAATAGCATTTATAAAACGATTATCTGAAATATCTATTTCATGGAAAGTTATTTTATCTAAATAACCATCTAAATTTTTTTTATTTCCAGCATATGTGAGATTATCCACCACATGAATTTCATATGATGGATACTTATCTACCATATATTTAACCAGATGAGAACCAATAAATCCGGCTCCACCAGTAATTAATATTATTCTTTTTTGCATTTAATTTAAATTTTCCCCGTGCTTCCAAATCCCCCTTCTCCTCTGTCCGTTGAACTTAGTTTATTTACTTTTACCATTTGAGACCACTCTGGTGTGAGTACAGGCGTTATCACCCCTTGAGCTACCCTATCACCATTTTCGATTTGAAAATCTGTCTCACCTAGATTAATTAATATTATTTTAACTTCTCCTCGATAATTACTGTCTACTGTTCCGGGTGTATTTAAGACAGTAATATTAAATTTTGCTGCTAATCCACTACGTGGCCTTACTTGTAATTCATAACCCTTAGGAATCTCAAAGTAAAGGCCCGTAGGTATTATAGATACTTTTCCCACTTCTACCACGATATTGGGGGTTTCGAGTGGGTCGTAATTAGGAATGTGGGCCCGAAAATCGAATCCACTATCACCCTCATGAAAATAGGATGGGTCATCGTTATCACTTTTATTTATAAATTTAATATCTATTTTAGGTTTTTCTGAAGGTGTCGTTATATTTTCAATATCCTGTAAATCTAAGCCCAAAACTTCTTCTAGCGATTTACCTTTTTCAATATCTAAATCTGTCGTTAACTCTTTAAGTTTATTAAGATTTTTAACAACGTTTTTAATTTCTTTAAATTCTTTAATCATTTAATGTATTAATTTTTACTGATATATCCATTAATGCCGATATATAATCTTCACTAATCTCTTTTATTTTATTCGTATTTTTTTCTTCCCAATATAAGGAAAAGATAGTCTCTTTAGCTTTTACTATGTTTTTAGGCTCTAAATCTAATGAAAACATTATCAAATCTAAAGTTGTATAAGATTTATAGTACCCAACATTCCACATTTCTTTAAGGTCTATTACTCTTGTTTCCCAAGGTTTATCGTCATATTTAGGCAATATTTTAGGGGGTGTTATACCATTAATAATCATTCGTTTATTAATAAAAGGTAAATGGAATTTTTTTATATTATGACCACAAATGTCAAAACCTAATTTTTCTACTTTTTCTAAAGTTTCTTTTAATTCTAATAATAATTTTTTTTCGTCGTGATAAATAAATGATTTTATATGTCTTTCACCATCTGGAGTTACGAATCCGATACTAATACTGATTATTTTACTAAACTCGGGTATCCACGAAGTATCCTCGTCAAAATTTTTTTGATTCGATTGGTCCTTAGTGTGTGACATTTTTCCAATACTTTCTACCCATAATTTATAATGGTGAGGGTAATCATCCCTAAAGTCTTCATAACATTTAGATAATGGAACAGTTTCCATATTTAAAAAAAGTAGTTTATTGATGTTTTTAAACATTACTATAATATTTTGGTGTTAAAGTTGGGTGTAAAATATCTTCATAGGGAGCTTTAACTAAAGAAACAATTTCGGAATCTCTAGTATCTTCACTTAAGTAGTGACTTAATCTTTCAGTAGCTTCATATACTGATTCTGATTCTACAATATATTTAAATTTTTTAATTTTTGGGTTTCCTTGATTATCTATTACCCCAGTTTCAAATGCGACAATTGCTATGTAATACATCTTTTATTTTAGTTTTAGTGTTTATTTATTATGTCTCTATAAATTTGAGCTCTTTCTTTAGTTACATTTTCTATATGATATTTTTGGACTGTCTCATATAAATTTTCGCCTAAATCCTTAATTAATGTTGGATTTTCAATAAGTCTTTTAAGTTGTTGGAACCAATGTTTATGATTTTTAGTTTCATCAATTAGTATAGCGTTCCCTGATTTATTAAATGTGCCTCCTCGTTCATAAGCGTTTATACAGTCTATTTGATATGGGCCAAAATTCTGTGCGATAAGTGCTTTTTTATGGAATCCAGATTCAATGACCTTTAATTGAGATTTGACCTCATTAAATTTATGGTGTTTTAATGGTGCTAAACTTATATCAAATTTATTATAGTTTTCGGCATATGTGGTGATGGGTTTAGTCCACACTCTACGGTAAGGTGTGTCAGAATTTTTATACTCTTCACCAAATTTAAATTGCATTAATTGTTTTTTCTGTTCATCACCAACCAATTTATAATTTCCTGTAAATATTTTTTCATATTCAAACCATACCGACTCTTTGGGTTTAATGGGTCTTTGTTTTTGTTGTTTGGTTTGTTGGTTAAATTCGGTAATAGTCCCCCTAGTGTCAAAACCACATAAAACAAACTGTATTTTATCTTTAAAATGAAGTAATTTATCTACGACACCTTCTAATATACGAAGGTCTGCTAAATGTGAAGAACCCCCCAACCACCCAATCCTAATTCGGTCACTTTTTGTAGGGTTAGCTGTAAATTGTTTTTCTTTTGGGTCAATAGCGTTGGGCAATACATGTACATTAGAGCATAATCTTTTTATTTCCTTAGCAAAAAGAGGGGTTGTAGTAGTAACATATTGTGCTAATTTGAGGTTATCCATTATAAGTTGGTCCATACCATTACCTTTTACTAACATATACGCGGGATGTTCAATATTGGGTAACCAGTAATCATCCACATCCATAATATGTGGTATCCCTAATTTATTTAATAGTGGTATAGTTTTTTGTGATAATTTATAATCGGCGTGTAATGACCTATGGTAATGTATTAAATCATATTTTTTTAAATAATTTTCGTCATTAAGTTTAGGTTCATAATCTATATCGACCCAAAATTCGTCTGGATATAATTTTTGTAAACATACGTGTGGGTCTACAGACCTAAATTTGGATACACCTGTTCTGTCACTGGGAAGAACTAAAATTTTGTATTTTGACATTCTATTAAATTAATTTTGTTACATTGAAACATAACCATAATTAAAGAAATTGTCAAACAAAAATGGGGACCAATAGTCCCCATAAAAACACAAAATTTAAACGTATTTTATTTTTTTATTGTTTTTACATTTTTAATAGTTCCTGTAAATACTTTGTTTCCTACTCGTAATTGTAAATTTTCTTTTAGATTTTTAGATTCAACGATTAAATTTTCTTCTTCTAAAATTTCCTTTAAACATTCTTTAATTGTTTCTTTTAAAGAACTTGAATCTGGGGTAGGTGGTGGGTCTGGAATTAATGACGGTATGGGGTCAACGATTTCTTTTTTAACGTTTGAATTAGCCGTTGCTCTCATATTACTTATACTGTAGTCTTGTGAATTCATTTTTTTACTAACTTCATTTATGAATTGGGGTGATAAGGCGTTATCTGGGATAGGGTCAGGTATTGGATTACTTAACATTGCTTGTTTTATCGCGTCGGGCAATTTGGAATTTAAAATAGATTCTTTAGTCATTTTTGATTTCGGTGCCATTGTCATTTCTGGTGCCGCTGACGGAATACTACTTTCATTTATATTCATATTTGGTACTTGGTGAGCCATAATTGGTTCACCCATTTCAGGTTCTTGTGTCCGTGGTGTTGATGCTGTTCGGGAGGCACTTTTTAATGCATCGTGCTCCATAAATCTTTTAGCGTTTAATAAAGATTGTTGTAGTTTATCCATTTCTTTTTATTAAAATTTTGCGTTGAACCACACTTGATTCATACTTTTATCGCCGTTTGGGTTGTAACCAGGACGGGCTTCAGTAAACTCATCCAGTGTCGGTTGCCAATTTCTAATCCTATCCAATCTAAAAAATTTCCAACCAGGAACTTCGGTATCTGTAGCCCCCTCTGTTTGCCATGCTCTAAGAACTGGATTATTTCTTTTTGTTGTCCCAGCACAAACTGGTTCGATTGTTCTCCACCCTGGGTTATTAACGGTATCACCTTCATAATAAATAAGTGTCCTTAATTTATTTTCAATAGCTTGTTTGGTGTCTTCCCTAGAAGCTACTTCTAATATAAGTGAATGTAGGGTGTTGTAAAGTTTCATTTTCTTAAAACTTTATTAAGAAGGTGTTAATCCAACAGTACCTGTTGTAGCCTCATCGTCAGGAACAGAATAGTTATTTTTAGAGTTGTAAGCGTTAGTTTTTACTAAATCATCTCTCGTAAGAATATCTAGTTTTGTACCGGTTTTAGTGTCGTGTACCCCTAAATATACGCTAGTACCTCTTCCTTTATCGTCACCATCCGCTAAAGCGTTGGGGTGTTGGGGACTATAAAATTCTGATTTTGGGCTATACTCGTTTTTTGGAAATAGCTTATCTCTTTCTGCTTTTGCAACTTCTGTCATTTTTTCACCTGGATTTGTTTGTTGTTCTTGTGCCATAACTTTTTTTTTATAAATAGTTTATAAGTTTTTTAATTTTCTTTATTTGTTCGATTAATGCGGGGACGCTATCTACTTTTGGGACATTTACACCCGTAGGGTTAGCATTTTGGTCCTTTTCATGTTCTTTATAGTGGGTATTCATCATACCACCTCTCATTTTATTTTTACGTGAAGAAGACTCACCTCTACGTACTTGGTCCTCCATTTTTTGAAATATTTTTTTACCGTAATCACCACCAGTTAAATTATATGGTGCAGTCCCTTCTTCTTCATTTCTAAAAAAGTTATTTATTTTTTTTAATAGGGGTAAACTAATATTTGGATTTTTTAAAATATTTTTTGCACGTTCATACCCTTCTGTTGTTTTTGGACCATTAAAATTTGTAAATGCATTTTTTATATGTTCAATGCATTTATCAGGAACCTCAAATGTTCTATCATATAAATTTTTATCTGGCATTTATATATTTTTTAATATGTCTTGTGGATTAATTCCGTGAGCATCACAAGCTTGTTTAAATTTAGTACCCATTTTAGTTAGTATGGGATTATCGTTATTCTCATCGTGTAATTCTATAGGCTTATCCGTGTCTACCAACCCACGTTCTGTATTTTTAGCGTCCTTACTTAATAATATTTCTAACATATCTTTCATTTTATTATTACCTAATTCTACAATCCGTTGTTTCTCATCATGCAAATCTTCTTCACTACCATTTACAATTTTACCATATTCTGACGCTTTTTCGTGTGCCCTTAATGGACTTAATCCGTACTCATCTTCAAAATGGTCAATTGTTTCATCTGCTGACATGGTGTCTATATCCTCAACATCACTTAATCCACCACCCAGATATGATTCCCCCCAGTAACGCTTATAGTAATACCCCAAACCATTACCTTTTTGGTGTGCGGTTTTAACAACATCATCTGAAGTACTTCTACTTATTTTATTCGTCTTATTAATCCCTAGAGGAATTTTAGAACTTAATAGTGAACCATCATAATCAACAAGTTCATCTAATTCTTGTTCTTCATTAGTTTCTTCTTTTTTTTGTTCTTTTTCTTCCCATTTTTCGTGAGAAATATCGGGATGAACCCTATTACAAGTACCATCATGTGTTAATTCTTTCATCTATTTGTTTTTACTATAAATATTAAATAGATAGTAAATATTTATCTTAAATGGGACCACAAAATTTAAATAACTATTATTTCAATAAATTAGACGCAAGATTGGATTATAGTAGCTACTACGATTTCTTTTTAGCGGCGGATGAAAAAGACTATAATAAGGAAGTAATTTATTCCCCATACATTATATGTGTGTGGGACCACTTAGATGATTATTTGAGTGGAATAACATTTTCGTCTAACTGTTTAGGTTTTTGGATTGACTTAAATGATACTAATAGTACTTGGCAACCTAATCTATCATGTAATCAATATTATGATAATAATACGTTATTAAGTTTATCATATTGGGAAAACCACACACCCACAATTAGCAACGCTAAATGTTCATGCCCTAAATGTGAAAATAGTGTTTACACCGCAAATACTAATTTTGTAGAATCTATTTGTGATGTAGGACTGACAGGCATAGATAACTCCCTTGTTAAATATATGAGTGGTAATACCACCGAGTATGATTGGTGTCTGAGAGAATTCATTTCCTTAACTGCCATTACTGGAACAGTCACAGGAACTACCACACCTACCTCAGGAATTTGTTATTTTAGTGGTGCTACATGGAGCCCCACAACACCAACAGAGGTCTCAACCGAAACAGCTTTTCAATTCTTATATCCATGTAATGTATCAGGATTAACATCAACAGGGACTTCAATTACTAATAATTTTGAAATTATAAAGAATAATTTACAATATTCTGGATGTTGTGTTTTTACAGGTAGTAGCGCTTACACAGTAACTCTTAGTAAAGCAAAAATAATTCAATCAGGAAGTAGTGTTAATTTGGGTATCTTTACAGCACATACTACAACTAATGTAGGGTATTTGAAGGTTCCTTGTCAAGTAGAGAGTTTAAAGTTATGGGTTGAGATGCCTGACCAATATAAATATGACCATCTCCATTATGATAGAAGATTTAAAATGAAACAAATTACTGGTTATACTCAACACCGTACCAACTATAGTATTGTGAGTGTAACTGGAGGAACTGAAGGGTATTACCAACAACTTTATGGTGGTTTTTATCAAGGATTTTACCAATTAGATGGTTACCCCTATAAAGTTTTACCCAATAGGCCAGAATGTGGATGGACTGTAGAAACATTATTAAAAATACGAACTGGTGATACCGCATGTGATACTCATTTTATTACTTGTGGTGTCTCAATGTCTATCGCTTCACCATCAGGTGTTGTGTTAGTTAATTATCCTAATCACGGTCAAGAAGTGGGTAATATTGTAACTGTAACTAATTCTTTAAATTCTGATTTTAATACAGATTTATATCCAGAAGATTTTGCGGTTATTACTGAAATAGTTAATGATAATCAATTTAGATATAATAGTGGACGTGTGGTTATCCCTAGCGGGACCACCACAGGATGTGTGTTATTTTATGAAAAGAAAACTTTTACAGATATATTGTTAGAACAAAATCCCTTAGGTACTGTAATAGCTTCACTTTCAGTACCTTACGGAGCATCTAGTTTTAGTTTACAACAACCAGTTGATTTTGGGTTTAATTTAACATCAAATCTCGATGACCACGGCAACCCATGGAATTTAGATTATGATGATATTACTACTATAGTACCTAGTGGGTTTACGTATTCTACCACTGAATTTATATTTGGGGCTACAGGAACCACAGATATTACATTATATTATCCAGTATTACATAACACATTAAATGATATCTACCCAAATAATGCTGGATTTTTCTATTATTTAGGTACACGAGCAGAAAATAAATTCCATAATTACTATTCTGCTGAAACCTATTTACAAACATGTGACCAAAAAGATTATAGTTGTGAAGGCCCTTCTGTACCATTAATAACATCCGCAACCACATATGTGGGGTGTCCCCCCCAACCTAAAACTATAAAAAGTACTTATGATTCAAAATTAGATGTTCTTAGTAATTCGTTTGGGCTACGTTTAACTCCATGGAATAATGAAGCTCAAACTGGGTATACTGTTGGGTACCGTGCCATCTATTATACTGGTGATTGTATAACCACATATTCACATAAAAAAATTATAGATTGTGATAACAATGTTACCTACACTAAAGATGAGTGTGTTACAGGTTTAACTTATAGTTCAGGATTTACTGTGGTGGAAAAATATAGCCCAACAATATGTGGTTTAAGTGGAGCAACTTATAGAGCCGAAGAACCTTGGGTTTTGATAAGTGCAAGATTTAGAAGAAATTTTTGTTATGAGGGTTGTGATATATTAAATAGGGGTGGTTTTAACGATTTGGTTTATATTCCTGTTACAGATACTGTAGGATACATAGATTCTGGAATAGGAAACGCTACATCGTCTTTAGTAAGAGAAGCCCCATTAATGCCTGGGTTTAATGACCAAGGCAATAAAGTTGGCGTCACGGGTCAATATACTGGTGAGGGGATACCTACAGGTCTTTGTGTGTCTGCTGGATGTCCACCACCAAGTGGTTGCACTTCTGATTACACCAAGTTAACAGAGAAAATTAGATTTAGTAAATTATGGTCTGATGAAATAGGGTATAGAAAAGGAACACTGACAATTTTTGTAAATGGTAGACCAGTCTTGGTTGATGATGATTTTGAAGAAATAATTCCAAGACGATTAAATACTGAACCACAAAAACAAGTAGCAGTACCATATAACATATCTTGGGGTGGTGGTTCACAAGGACTTTATGAAAACTTAACATTTACTAGTAGCGGAACAACAATTGAAATATGTCCCCCCTATCAGCAAGACCCCACAGATTTAGGTTTATTAATTGAACGATATTTTGCTGGAACTTACGATGGTGGAATATCTCAAATAAGACAATACATTAAGCCGTTAGGTAATGATGAAATTTTTCATAATTTTTTAGTTAATAAATTTAGATATGATTTAATTGACTGTATTAAAGATTGTACTGTGTGTGACCCATGTCCGGTATTATATGTATTAGAATGTGAGTCTTTAGATTTAATACTTAACTATACCACACCAAATATGGATGAGGTCGCTGTTAATGAATTAAATCAATATGTGACTACACCACCTTATGTTGGTGTTAAATTTATATCCACAGTAAGTGAAAATGTAAGTAGTTATGTTATAACAAAATATCCAGACAATGGTTTAGGTGTACCAGAAATTGTGACCACCCCGTTTAATGCGTTACCTGATGATGTGATATATGTTAAAATTATAAAGATAAACACAAATAAAAATAGCAAGGTAACTTTAATTGGAAATTTATATAGGTAAAAAGATATTTACTTATAAAGTGATTTATGTCGTGTAAGTGTAAAAATATTATTCAAAATTTCGAAGGTGGGGATATTCCATTAACCACATCTTTTTTAAGTCCTGTATATTTCAGTGCAAATACCTATAATAGTGGGTCTATATTCAGTGGTGGTACTAATTTATTAGATATTTTTTGTACACCACCTTGTGGTGGGGGAGCGTCTTCAGGAGATTGCCAAAATATATTTTGGGTAGATAACATTTATGGGTGTTCTGGAACAACCACAATTCACTCAGATGTGACTATAAATGGTTCATTAAGTGCTCAAACACTCAGTGCTTTTACTGGTATATGGGCTAGTGATTTTTATGGGTATTCCCCAATCACTGTCCATGACGACTTCGTGTTATTAAGTGGTTTAACTGCTCAGACACTAACTATTGGGTCACTAGTTAGTGGCACACCTATATTTAGTTTGGGCTTAGATTCTAGTGGTAATGTTGTAAGCGGGACCACCGGTGCCCCACCTTTTACAGGAAATACTTCAGCAAGTTGCATAAATGAATTGTGGGTGTCAAACATTTCTGGATGTTCTCCAGTTACCATAGGTACCCCCGCAGTATTCAACCAATCAGTTGATGTTTATGGGGATTTAACTGCAGTGGCAGGAACTGGTAACATTTTCAGTAATCAATACTATGTTGAGGGTAGTTTAGGTTTGGATTGGGATTCTGGGAACAGTGCAATAGCGTTAGGTAATGGTGGTGATAGCACACGAATTTTGGGTACTGATTTAACCATTATCCCCACCACAACATTCAATTCAAGTGCAACTGTAAATGGAGATGTGTTAGTTGTGGGAAATGTTAATATATTAGGTACAGCTACAACTATTAATACCCAAACACTTACAATAGACGATAATATTATAACATTAAACGCTAACGCTACAGGAAACACTGTACCATTTCCTATCGATAGTGGTTTAGAAATATTAAGAGGTTCGGGGACAACAGCTTGTATATTGTGGGAAGAAACAAACGGTTATTGGGCAGCAGGATTAAGTGCTTCCACAAGACAAATATTATTAGATGGTGATGTTAACACATTATATGATTCTGACGGCACAGTTACATCTGCACGAACAGTTAAATTAGATGGAAATACTCTAACATTTACTGGTGGAACTGTAACTATAAGAGGACAAGGTAATACAAGTGGTACAATAAATTTGTTATTAGAAAATAGTAGCAGTGACCCTTTGTTTTCAATGTTAGATGATGGCGCATTTACATTGGGAAAAGATGCAATTACCAATAATTCCACCTCTGTTGCTATTGGAACAAGTGCCGAAGCAAAGGCAATAAATAGTATTGCTTTGGGTAACAATACACTTGTTGATACTGATGCGGGTGGTGGTCAAGATGGAATTGCAATAGGAAACAATACGCAAGGAAGAACAAGTGGGATAGCCATAGGTGCTACTGCATATTGCTATGCAACAAATATCTCAATAGGTAACTATGCGGGCGATTATAATACTTCAAAATCAGGTATAGTTACGATTGGAAATAAATTACGACCTACGGGTGCTAATTCAATTAATTTAGCGGGTAGAAATTCATCTGGGGGAAATATAGTTCCTGATGAAGATGACACTTTTGGTGTGTATTTATCTACTACCGCTATTGCTAATTCTCCTGAGTTAAAATTTCGTGTTGATAATGATAGTTGGTGGAATAGTACGGGTTCATTTGGTTTTGGAACCATAACCCCCGATGCAAGTGCTTTAATTGATATGGTAAGCACCACAAAAGGATTTCTACCTCCTGTTATGACAACCGTTGAACGAGACGCTATCAATTCTGGGACATTTGCAGATGGGTTGGTTGTATATGATTCCACACTAAATGAATTACAATTTTATAATGGAACAACTTGGGTAGCTGCTGGTGGGGGTAGTGGTGGTTTTACTGGAAATACGTCCGCTACTTGTATAAATGAACTCTGGGTGTCTACTATTTCTGGTTGTTCTCCAGTTACAATAGGTCCTGATGTTAATGTAGATGGGCCCTTAACGATTACTGCCTCAGGAAATACCCAACCAGTTTTTAATGTTTTAGGTAGTTCAGGTCAATTATTCTCTATAAATGACAGTTTAGTTGGTGAATTATTTTCAGTAAATGATATTTCAGGAATACCGATTTTATCTGTAAATTCAGATGATACCGTCTTAATGGGTAACTTTGACGCTCCAGCTTTAAATAGTAGTGTTAAATCTACAGTAAATATTGGAAGCACAACGATTTATAGTGTACCTACTAGTGCATACACAAGTGCATATTTTGATTATAATATTGTTGGTAATGGTAGTGCACGTGCAGGAAATGTAATGGCAATATGGAGTGGTAGTACAGTTAATTATAGTGAAACCTCCACAACAGATATCGGAAACACTTCTCCGGTCACACTCTCAGTTGGGTTAAGTGGTGGAATGGCATCATTCACTGCCTCTGCTACCACTAATAACTGGGTTATGAAGACCATTGTAAGAAGTATTTAATATGAGCTTTCATTATTCTCCAAAAATAGTAACCGACGGATTAGTATTCTATGTGGATGCAGCAAACCCCAAATCTTATGTGAGTGGTAATACCACTTGTAATGATTTAGTATCTAGTAGTGTTGGTACATTGGAAAATGGTGTAGGATTCTCAATTGAGAATAATGGGGCTTGGTCTTTTGATGGTAGTGATGATAATATTAATTGTGGAAGGGTTACAGATATAGAAGTACAGACACTTTCTTACTCTGTGTGGATTAAAAGACCCGATAATAGGAATCAATGCGTTTTTATGAAAGGTGCGTCAAGTAACAAAGGACTTGCTATTTGGATTACATCTGCGGATTTATTAGTATGTCAAGCAGCAAATTTTACTAATGATAGTTATAATGGAAGTCAAGTAGCAAGTCTTGCTACTTATATCCCATTAGATACTTGGGGGCAAATAGCACTTACTCACGAACAAACAGGGACCGGAGCAACACAAAAAATTTATCTTAATGGGGTATTAAGAAATACCTATACAAGCACCACCCTACCCTATACTATAAACTATCCTGGAAATAATTTGTATTTTGGGCAAAGAAATAATGCTACATACAGATTTGTTGGAGATATATCCAACGTTAAAATTTACAACATAGCATTAACCCAAGAAGAAGTTCAACAAAATTATAACGCATTAAAACCTAGATTCGGATTATGAGTGGAACAATAGGGTCGCCGACGACAGACATAGTAAGTGATGGTTTGGTTTTTAATGTGGATGCCACAAAACGAGCAAGTGTATTAAAACCATTTGACGACCCATTAAACGTTTACAACATTATAGACCCAGCTTTTGCAGCTGGCATATGTTCTACAACAGGACTTACGTCTTATATCGACGATGGTAGTATTGTATTACCTAATCCGATACCAAATTACCCTACAGTAAATAATAATTGGGTAAAATTTACTGATATGTCTTCACTTAGTTTATCTGGAAGTCATAGTTCTGATTTTGTGATATACAACTCAAACCAGTTTGGGGTTGTTTCGTGGCCTGGAGTATATAATAGAGGGCCTCAAAGTTCTTCATTTGGGTACTGGTGGGTTTACTTAACAGATGGGGGGGGACCAGATAACATTTTTTGGCAACAGTCATATACTACGGGTAGTGACTCGATAGGTACCGCTACAGGCATAACACGTGATGCTTATACTCACGTAATTATGACAATAGATTATGAGAATTTAGAATTTAATATATATTTAAATGGAGCATTAACCAATACACAACCTTTAATCGCAACTATTAGAAATGTGTTTTATAATCCATTATATATTGGTACTTATGACGGTGATGACCCAAGTCCGTATTTGGGGGGTGAAAGATATGGTTTCGAGGGAAGAATACCGATTTTAAGATTTTATAGTAGAGTGTTAAACCAAGACGAAGTAACGCAGAATTTTAATGCAATTAAATACACATATGGATTATGAGTAATGTAACTGGAGGTCCAAATATAGTGAATAATGGTTTAGTGTTTTATATGGATGCTAGTAATTTAGTTTCTTACACGTCTGGTGATACACACATAACAAGCTTAACCGGTTATATTACAGGTAACACCACATCAGTATCCTTTGAGCCACAATTTTATGGTTCATGGGTATTTAATGGAAGTAATAGTAATATATCTTGTACTCCAATAACAGAAATAAATAATGTTACATCTCTCACATTTTCATTTTGGGGTAAAAAAAATGGTTCAGGAGAAGTGTTGGGTGGGAATACAATTCAGGATGCTGCTATTGACAAAGTAGTATTATATTGGTGGTTAAATGGTTCTGTTTATTTTGGTGCAAGAAATGGAGCTGCTAATACCAGTGCTAGTTATTCATTAACCTATGACACTAATTGGCATTATTTTGTTGGTGTCTATGAAGGGGGTAGTACATTAAAATTATATATTGATGGTGGGTTAGTTGACACCCAAGTTGGTGTCCCCGCTACCCTTAGTTCAAACATTGGAGACAGCTTAACTATTGGGTATGTAAACAATAGTAATTACTCAAAAGGTAATATATCGAATGTTAAAATATATAATGTATCACTTTCCGCTTCTGAAGTACAACAAAATTATAATGCTTTAAAATCAAGATTTGGATTATGAGTTTTCATTATTCTCCCACAATAATAACCGACGGATTAATATTAGCCGTAGACGCAGCCAACCCTAAATCCTATATTAGTGGTGATTCCACTTGTCATAGTTTAGTGGGTGGATTTATGGGCACATTAAAAGGACCTTCAGGTTCCCAACCATATCCACGATATAGTCCTGAAGGAGGAGGAAGTTGGTTATTTGATGGGACTGATGATTACATTGAATTTCTAGATTTTAGTGGGAATATGGGAAAAGTAACGGGTGCCACTTACGATATTCATTCCTACACTATCTGTACATTTGCTAAATCTACGGAAGCGGATGGTGCTGCTACCATATTTGGATTTTCAAACGGGGGAGCTGCCTACGGGGTTTTAAACCAACAATTTTGGTATTCTGCTGGGACATCCACAAATTCAGTAAGAACTTTTGTTGGTGGTCAGTGTCCACTTGGTATAGTTGGTTGTGGGACCGTGGCATGGGGAACGATTGCGTGGAGTAGGTTAGAAACCGTTTTAGAGGAATGGAATTATTATTGTACAGTTATCACCCCCACCCATTTTACCCAATACTTTAATGAAGAAACAATGTATGACGCTATTTCGACTGGAAATATGGCTCGTAGAAACGAATTTATTAAATTTTGGATGGGAACTCGTGCCGATTCTTATTGGCGTGGTTACATGGGCCCCACTTTTATTTATGACCGTGCATTATCATATAATGAAGTACAACAAAATTATAATGCTTTAAAATCTAGATTTAACTTATAACAAAATATTTATTTAGATATAACCAACAAGAGACTTCTTTTTGGACAGTGAAAAAAAGAAAAAATTATGGCAAACGAATTTGTAATTAAACACGGGTTTAATTGTTTTGGTGATTCCACCATACAAACCAACGATAACACCTCCGCGACCAACGCTTTAAAGATAACCAATAACGATTCTCCAGCAATAGATTTATTGACAGTAAAGAATGATGGTACATCAGTTTTTTGTAGTGCACCAAATGGACTAAGGGGTAAAATAGAGTTTGGAACACTAAATAATGACGGCTATATCCAAATCCAATCTTCCTCAGTTCCAGCGGGCATCATCTCTGTACCCCAATACAGTAGTAGTTATAACCTGACTGCCATAAATTTTAGACTTACCGACGGGGCTACAGTTAAAGAAGGTGTCCATCTTTTTCCTTATATGGAGGATTTTGCGGGACTGGACAACAGAAGTGGATTAAAAGTACAGGTAGGAAATTCCGGTAATATGTCCAGAGGTGTGGATTTTGCTTTAATGGGGGCACTTCCCACTACAAACAATGACCTTAAAGTTTGGAGATTTTTTACTTGGGATGGGGTAGGAGACCCCGACGACGCCCACCCATTAAGTGGTGCGACCGTAGAAAGATTCGCTATTTGTAATGCACCTACTGGTGGTGGTACCCCATATAGGTACGGTGCCATTCATATGATAAATAGTATTGTAGGAATTGGGACTGCTAACCCATCTACTGCAGTCACCTTACACGTCTCTGGGGTAACCCGTATAGATGGTGATATCACCATAGACGGTCACTTAGCGGCCACCACTAAGTCTTTTGAAATTGACCACCCAACCAAAAAAGGGAAGAAACTAATTCACGGAGTTTTAGAAGGTCCAGAACACGGTATTTATGTAAGGGGAGAATTAAAAGATGATAATGTTATTACTTTACCAGAGTACTGGAAAGAATTAGTGGATGAGGTTACCATAACTGTACAATTAACATCCATAGGAAGAGCATGTATTCATTATGTAGATGAGATTACAGATAATGAAGTATATGTGGATTGTGACGATGGTCTCCCCCATTGTTATTACTTAATACAAGGAGAACGAAAAGATGTCGATAAACTACAAACAGAAAAATAATGAAAAATTATGGGCTCAGTAGTTGGACCACTATGGACATTAGAAGATGAATATTCTATGTATTTCAATGGTACGGATTCGTACCTTGATATAGACCTGACAATACCATCAGTTATGTTAGGCAATTTCTCTATGTCATTTTGGATAAAAGCAGATGCGTATTCGGGATATATAAGAAAGCATCCAGTATCTGTTTCTACATCTGTGACAATGTTAGACCAAACAGTACATATAGCTACCTACAATTCTCCATTTACAGATTTTGTAGTTAGAATTGTAGGCAGTGTTGGAGGCACAGGAGGTGTTGGAACTACGGTTCTTAACGATGGGAGTTGGCATCATATAGCTTACACTTACACATACGATGGTGTAACTACATACTACACTGTGAACATTTATGTTGATGGTAATCCTATACCAGAGGTGACAGCAACTATGAGAACTACTGGTGGTTATGCTACACAAGGATTACATAAAATTGGAGCATTAGGAAATTATGTTGATACAACAGTTGTTGCAACTTCGTATTATCCAGGATTAATTGATGAGGTTTCCGCTTGGGATAGGGCTCTTTCAGTAACAGAAATAACCGCACTTTATTCTAATGGAAGACCAATAAAATTACACAACCCACCTTTTAATCCAATTTCGTGGCACAGAATGGGAGATAATGGTGTATTTAAGGACCCACAATGGTTATTGCCAGAAAATAGCAATAAAGATAAGGCTTCAAATTATTCCCTCAGTTTTACTAGTTCAAATGATTATATTAAAGTACCCACAAATCCAAGTATCTATCCAACAACGGCATTAGCAATTAGTATATGGGTTAAATTAGATACCTATGGTGCAAGTGGTCCTTATCCAATAGCAGGAGGAATGGATGGGGGAACTGGATACAATAAAGGTTATGCTATTCACATTACAACATTTGGACAAGTTTATTTTAGATTAGGTAACGGAGGTTCAAATCCATTAATTAGTGGTAATGTTCCACTAGGAGTATGGACTCATTTACTCTGTAACTATAATGGTACAGAAATGGAAACTTGGGTAAATGGAGTATCGGCAGGAAATACAACAACAGTATCAAGTCCCATAGTGTATGATAATACAACGGATTTATACTTAGGTTCAAGATATCTTTGGGGTACCCATCAAATGGAAGGATGTCTAAATCATGTAGCTATATTTAATACCGACCACGGAACGGATGCCCAAGCTATGGTCCTCTACAATAATGGAGTAACACCAGAGTTATCTTCACTAAATCCAGTAGGTTATTGGAAAATAGGTGATACTGCATATAGTGCAGCAACGGCAGATATTTGGGTAGTCCCAGATAGTTCCACAAATAGTAATGATGGTAGTGCGGTCGGGATGGCAGTAGATAGTCGGATTGGAGATGCACCAAATAGTACCAATAACGGTCTTAGTACAGGAATGACCATAAATGATAGAACAAGCGATGTTCCAACATAAAAATAAAATAGAGACATGCCTTTAGTATACGGACCACTTTTTAATGATGAATATTCGATGAGTTTCGATGGAACTGATGATTTTGTTGACTGCGGAAATGTATTGGACAAAAACAAATCAACACCATTTTCAATATCTTTATGGACAAATATTCCAGCAACAACAGTCAACAATATACCAATAAGCAAAATAGAGGACAGGGGAGGCGCTATATGGGAGGTGGGGTATAAGTTTAATTTTAATAATCAATTGTTTTTTGTATTTAATTTGGATAGCCATTTTTCTCATTCAATGTATGTAAGGGACAACAATTATTGGGGTCCTTCCCAAGGTTTAACAAATGGGTGGCATCACATAGTAGGAACATACGATGGTACTGGCTCGGAAACAGGGATGACATTGTATGTTGATGGATATGACGTGTCTTACTATAGGTCTAACAACGGAACTCCAAGCTCCGACTTCAACAACTCTGGCTCTTTATATATTGGGGGAATGAACTATAGTGGCACACCCGCAAGTTCCTTTGGTGGCAAAGTGGATGAGGCTGCTATATTTAGCTATGAATTAACACCCGCACAGGTATTGACAATTTATGGCGGAATAAGACCAAGCAGTCTTGGGAATCCTGTACCAAACTGGGTATCATATCCAACTTGGAATGATGGAACTGGAAAACCAAATAATGTAGGAAATTTACCAATACCTCCCATTGCTTGGTACCGCATGGGAGATAATGGTGTATTTAAATACCCCCAATGGTTATTGCCAGAAAATAGCAATAAGGATAATGTGAGCAATTATTCCATGAGTTTCGATGGTACAGACGATTATGTTAATTGTGGTAATGATGCAAGTTTACAAATGACTGCTGATGTTACTATTTCGGCTTGGATAAAAACAAGCACCACCTCAACACAACAACAGATAGTAACCAGAGGTCTAGATTGGGTTATGAATGGGTTTGCATTATTTGTAAGAACTAACAATCAAGTTGCCATAATGTTAAGCAATAGTGGGTATCCTTACGCAACATCAAGTACATCTGTTACAGATGGAAATTGGCATCATATTGTAGGAGTGCGTGATTCAAGTGGAGGGGCTGGAAGTTTAAAAATTTATGTAGATGGTTTAGAAGATGGTGATGAGGATGGAGGTACAGATGCTATGGCTAATGGAGAAGAAGTTTGGATAGGGTCAGGAACTAATGGGGGGTCACCTTTTGAGGGGCTGATTAATGATGTATCCATCTTTAATAGTGCCCTTTCAGCCGGAGAAGTTACTGCCATCTGGAACAACGGTGTTCCGAGTGACCTATCAGGGGAGAGCCACCTTGTTGGTTACTGGAGACTGGGAGATATGGCATATAGTGGTGGGACAGGAGATATCTGGATAATACCCGATAGTTCTGGAAATGGGAATGATGGAAGTAGCGTAAATATTCCACTAAGTGGAAGAACAGGAAACGCCCCTGGTAGTACCAATAACGCCCTTAGCATGGAAATGGACATAAATAGCAGGACAACAGATGTTCCTACATAATAAAAAAAGAAAGGTATGGGAGTAACACACGGACCAATTTTTTATAATAACTATTCAATGGAATTTGACGGTACGACTGGTTATGTCGATATTGGAGACTTAGGAGACATATTTAATTATTCTGCGGGAGATTCTTATACTGTTAGTCTGTGGTATAATAGTACCTCAATGGGGAATTTTGATACTATAATAAATCTTAGTCTTCGTCCTTATGGATTTACTTTGTTAAATGGTCTTGGTGGTACAATATCATTTGGATATGGAAACATAAGTGCATCTAAAGGTTTGGTTTACTCTTGGCTACCAACTGCTGGAAGAATAGATGATGGGCTGTGGCACCATATATGTATAACGGTAGAACCTGGTCCAACTATGATTGCTTATGTAGATGGTTCAAGTAGTGGGTCAGGTGGCGGAACGAGTGCCGTAACAGAAGCTAATAACAGAATAGGAAATGGAAATTATGGTGGTGTTGTTGGTAACATTGATGAGGTAGCGATATTCACCACGGCATTATCATCTTCTGAAGTTTTAAGAATTTATAGTAACGGTATCCCGTCAGGAATAGCAACCTTTAATCCAGTTGTCTGGTATAGAATGGGAGATAATGCAATATATAGGGACCCACAATGGTTAATTCCAAATAATGAAAATAAAGATAAATTCAGTAATTATTCTTTAGAATTTAATGGTACTGGTAATAGTGTACAATGTGGCGCAGCATCATTAGGAATTACATCTACAATATCTGTTTCTGCGTGGGTTAAGATACCTACAACAAATACAGGAGGTCCAGCTCCTTATGTTCAGGTTATAGTTTGTGAGGATACAACATCTACAACTATTCCATCACAAAGAAATTGGATACTTGCATGGAGAGGTACGGGATATAATCGTTTTTCGTTTACAGTATTTCATACAAATGATGGTACATCATCCTCAAATGCGGTATCAACAGGGATAACCCCCAACGATGGGGAGTGGCATCACGTGATGGGCACTTTTGATGGCACAACAGGTTCAGAAGCAGTAAAACTATATGTGGATGAAACAGAGTTTACCGGGGCAGCAGTAAGTCCAATTCTCTATTCAAATCCTGACATTGAACCAACCATAGGAGCATTAACAAATAGTGTTAATTGGCATTTAGAAGGGCAAATTGATGATGTGAGTATTTTTGATACTGCCCTATCAGTCGGAGAGGTAACCGCTATTTACAATAACGGAAAACCTTCTGATTTATCTTTATTAAATCCCTTAGCTTGGTACAGAATGGCTGAGAGTGCAAACTGGGAAGTAGATAGTTCTGGGAATTGGCAAATACCAAATGACGTTTCAGAATATCCACAATGTTTTAATTATGGTAATAGAAGTGAAAAGAAAATAATTGAACTACCATTACAAGGTGTAAATGTAGAAAACGCCATAACTATTTCAGCTTGGATTAAAACTCAAATAACGGGGAGTGGTGGGGTACAACAAACCATAATTTCAAATGATAATTCAACCTATACATATAATAGAAGTTGGAATCTTAATATAGGAGCAGACTGGGCTAGTGGTTATAGAAAAGCTACTTTTTATTTTTTTAATAGTGACGGCTCTTTAAATTTTTCATTAGACCAAACATCATCCCAAATTTTACCAGATAATAAGTGGCACCACATTCTAGCATTATGGGACGGCACCACAAATACCAACGGTGTAAAAATATTTGTAGACGGTTTATTAGCTGGACAAGGCACATCAACCTTCGCAGGGCCCATACAACAATCTGTAAATTCAAGACCATACATTGGGGCGACAGCTTCAGACACTACAGGTGTCTACGGTGTGGGTAAATATTTTGGGGGGTTTACAAGTGGAACTATTGGTGACGATGGAAAATTATCCAATATATCAGTTTGGGATATTGATTTAACTTATGGTATGGTTTCATCTATTGGTGATACCGCTGGTGGTCAAGTAGCTGAACTTTACAATAATGGTGTTCCAATCACTACAATAATACAAAGTGCTAATTTAAAGGGTTGGTGGAAGTTAGATAGTACAGCTACATTCTCCACTGATTGGACAGTTCCAGACGCTTCAGGAAACGGAAATGACGGCACAAGTATCGGTATGACAGAACAAAATTTAGTTTACAATAATGTCTCCACATTAAATGGTGATAGTTCCGGTATGGATATTTACAATAGAGTGGGTAGTGCACCTAATAGTGAAAATAACGCATTAAGTTATAATGTAGCATTAAGTGGAAGAACAACAGATGTGCCAACATAATATTAAGAATATGATGATATTTATTAAAAAACACAGATAATGGGAAAAGACATTTTAATAACACCAGGAGACGCATTAATTAATTTTAGTGGTGCATCTGCAGGAAATATTAACCTAGAGGTACAAGATGACGGGAGAGTTTCTTTTATAGGTATATCCACAGGAGCTGAACAACTAACCATCAGTGATTCTTTATCTGGAAGCGTGTTTACAGTTAATAATGTTGGTGGGTCACCAATTATAGATATTAATTTTGACAATACTATTACAGTACCATATGGGGCATCTGATGGGTATGTCTGGACCTCAAATAGTGGTGGCACAGCTACATGGCAAGCCGTAGGTGGGGCATCTAGTGCTACTTGTTTAAGTGAATTATGGGTATCTTCCATATCTGGATGTTCCCCAGTAACGATAGGTACACCAGCTATATTTAACCAATCTGTAAATATAAATGGAGGTTTAACAGCTAATACTGTATCAGCAACAACCTATTATGGTGACGGTAGTAATTTAACAAATCTTACACCAAATGTTGTTGAGGTAACACAATCTTCTGATTTGCCTTCAATTCTTGCGACAAATACAAATTATATTGTTAACGGGGCAGTAACAACAAGTAACTCAATTACAGCAACAACAGGAAGTTCTCTTATAGGGAGAGACCAGCACAAAGATATTTTAACTTATAACGGCATTGATACATTTTTAACAGTAAGGGATGTAGATTTTACCATAGCAAATATAACACTTAGTGCACCTTATGGAAAAATATTAGACGCAACTAATCTCACATTAGATGATAGTAGTAATAAGTGGGGTAGAATAAACATACTTAATATAACAAATGCACAAATTAGAAATACAAATGATGTAATGTCAATAACTGGTTTTGAACTTGTTGACTTAAATAATGTTTTAATGTGGTTTGTTACCGGGTCAACAGGTTGTGAATTTCAAGCAACTAGACATTTAGAGATGTCTTCTTGTGAGGTATTTAATTGGTTTCATGAAGAAAATCCGGCCACTAGTGGGTATTCCATTAGTTCAATGATAGATTTAAAAGAAAATGCACAAGGTATTGGTACAGAAGCTGGAAATGAGGTTGGTTTTGCAGTTGTAAACATGAATGGTAATATTATTCATCCAGAACAATACCAAACTGGGTTAACTATAAATTCTAACTCAACCACAATTTTTGGGACAATAGCTTCCAATACATTTATAAATCATGGATTGAATCCAACCGGTGGAACTTTAGCAAGCATTAATTATGATATTCAAAATACCTACATAATACAAGCAAATCAGGGACTTCAAAGTGGAAACGCAAAATCAAGTATGCAATTATTTGATAATGCAAATAGGTTACAGACGTTTACCAGTGACCCTAATTTTGCTAATCCAATAATTTTTAAAAGTACAAATGTTATTGGTAATGTCTTTACTACCCCCCTTACATTTCCCATATCACAAAGAATGAGTGGAAATACAACTGGCTGCTCAATGACTTATGATAGTGCAATAGATGGTAATTTTTTCCTCTCAGTAAATACAAATCTATTACATATTAAGAATGTTAATAAAGATGTATTATTTACACTACAATTAAGAAAAAACGGTGTGGACGTAGCGGGTGGTTATACTGAAGCTCAGTTAAAGGAAAATGTAGAATTTCCATTATCTTACAGTATACTCACCTCAACAGTACAGGGGGACCTCTATGATTTTGAGATGTCAGTTAGAGATGATAAAACATATGTGTTGGATGATGATGAGCCTGTAATAGTTATAAATTTTGTAGTTAACGCATATCAGTTTTAATTAATATATTATGGAATTTTTTATAAGAAAAAACTCATTAGAACCAATATTAAAAATGCAACTCATTCAAGATGGGCGTAATGATTATATGGATTTTTATGATAAGTTAGGAAATTCTTCTATAAGCTTTTCAATGAAAAAGGTAGGCACTGGTGAATTTGTCATACTTAATAATGCTGGAGGTATCGTTCAAAAAACAGACTTAGATGTTACGGACACTCCAGAGTATTATATCTATTATAGGTGGCAAACAAGTGATGTTATAGAAACCGGAAGATACCAAGGCCAGTTTACAATAGAATTATTAGACCAATTTACCGATTTGGTAGTTCCGATACGAGAGGATTTATTTATTAATATCCAAGAGAGTTTTGGTGTCCATTAATTGACACCTAAGGATTTAGTTCATATATTTAAATTAATGTTAAGTAAAATTCGTGGAATACACGAAGCAAATGTTACAAACGGAAAATTTAAAATATGAAGATTACACAAGAGGAAATTAAACAATTTCTAGAGGGAAACGACCCAGAAAAATATATCGTAGCAGTCGAATACGATTATAGAAGCAATTCAATTTATAAAATTAAAGAACACCCAATCAATGGAAAACAAATCCATAAGGATAAGTTTATACCCTTTGCTTGGGTTGGGGACCTAAGACCTTTAAATTTTTATGGCAATAATAAAATAAGGCAAAAAGAAGCTATATCTAAACATGGAATTGTAATTGAAAAATTAGAAAATCATGACAACACTAGGTTGGTTGAGGGGTTTAATTTTTTAATAAAAACAACTAAAACTTACCAAAATCTAGTTTCATTTTTTAGAGAAGGTGGTGTAAATCCATGGGCAGAAAATTGTAGAGACCACATAACAATTTTAACTCCGGTAGAACAATATTTAGTACAAAAAGAAAAAAGATTATTTAAGGGTTTTGATGATTACAACCAAATTCATAGATTAGTTTTTGATATTGAAACTACGGCATTAAGACCACAAGATGGGATGATGTTTTTATTGGGTATGTTAGACAATAGAGGAAATAGTCACATATTTTACGCACATGATGACGAATCTGAAAGAGAACTCATTAGAAAATTTTTCGAAACTTTGGACGTTATCAGGCCAACAATAATTGGTGGTTATAACTCAGCTTTCTTTGATTGGGATTGGATTTTTAAAAGAGCAGAAATTTTAGGTTTAAATATTACTGACATTGCTCAGACTTTAAATCCGAATGTTAATATAAGAAGAAAGGACTCTATCCTTAAATTAGGAGCAGAAATGGAAGATTACACTTCAACATTAATGTGGGGTTATAATATAATTGATATCGCTCATGCTGTTAGACGCACCCAAACAATAAATTCAGATATAAAATCTTGGGGTTTAAAATATATTACGAAATATATTAATGCCAATAAAGAAAATAGGGTATACGTTCCAGGTGATAAAATTGCCAAGATTTATGAAGATAATAAAACATATTACTTTAATCCTAGAACCGGAAAATATAAATTAGCTGAAACTGAAGGTTTAGAAGATTTATTAAGAAAATATCCCGAAGTATATGAAGAAGTAGATGGGCAATTTATAATTAAAAAATATTTAGAGTGTGATATCGAAGAGACTTTAACTGTAGATGGAGAATTTAACCAAGCTTCATTTTTATTATCCTCTATGGTACCCACCACCTATGAAAGAGCTTCAACTATGGGAACTGCTACTTTATGGAAAATGCTAATGCTAACATGGTCATATAAAAAGGGACTAGCGATACCAAAAAAAGATATAAAACGACCATTTGTGGGTGGACTATCACGACTTATTAAAACTGGTTATTCTAGAAATGTTTTAAAATTAGATTTTAGTTCTCTATATCCAGCGATACAATTAGTTCATAAAGTATTTCCTAATTGTGATATAACCGGAGCTATGGAAGCAATGTTAAAGTATTTTAGAGATACTAGAATAAAATATAAGAAATTGTCCTCAAAATATTATGGGGTAGATAATAAAAAGTCAGCTTCGTTTGGTAGAAAACAATTACCATTAAAGATTTTTATTAATTCTATGTTCGGTTCCCTATCGGCACCACAAGTATTTCCTTGGGGTGAAATGGACGGTGGTGAAAAAATTACATGTATTGGGAGACAATATTTAAGGCATATGATAAAATGGTTTATAGAAAAAGATTACGAACCGTTGGTGTTAGATACGGACGGTGTAAATTTTTCTTCACCTAAAGATGTTGATTCTCGAGAATACACGGGTAAGGGTAATAATGAATTAGTGGAAAAGGATAAAATATATTATGGTAGTGAAGCTGATGTAGCTGAATATAATGATTTATTTATGAGAAATGAGATGGGGTTAGACACGGATGGTATGTGGCCTGCATGTATTAATATTGCAAGAAAAAATTATGCTTTAGTAACTAATGATGGGGACATTAAATTAACTGGAAATTCTATAAAGTCTAAAACTTTACAAGAATTTTTAGTTGACTTTATAGATGTTGGGCTAGAATTATTATTACAGGGTGATGGAAAGAAATTTATAGAAAGTTATTATGATTATTTAGAAAAAATATATAACCAAGAAATACCTCTAGCTAAAATAGCAAATAAGTCTCGGGTTAAACTTACGGTGGGAGAGTACAAAGAAAGAGCTAAGAAAAGGACTAAAGCTGGTTATTTAATGTCGAAAATGGCTCATATGGAATTAATAATTAATGAAAATTTAAAGGTTAGTTTGGGTGATACCATATATTATGTAAACAATGGTAGTGCTTTATCACATGGTGATGTCCAAAATAAAAAATTAAAAGATGGGTCATCTGAAACTATATTAAGATGTTATAGGATTAAAGAAGACGATATCGAAACCAATCCTAATTTAACAGGAGAATATAATGTTCCTAGATATATTAATATTTTTAATAAACGAGTGGAGCCTTTATTGGTGGTTTTTAAATCAGAGGTTAGAGATACTTTAATAGTAAAAGACCCAAAAGATAGACAATTCTTTACTGCAAAACAATGTGAATTAATTAATGGATTTCCCAGAAAAGAAGGGGACCAAGACGAGTTAGAAGATGTGTTAACAATATCTGATGAAGAAAAAATATTTTGGGATAAGGTTGGTTTACACCCTAACAGTTTTTTAGAGGATTTAGGAGTTCTTGAGACCGTCTGAAGATAAGACATACCAGTTACCTTCATGAGAAATTAATTCAATGCTACTTTGTGGCCCCATACTTATTTCTTCCCAGTCTTCATCTATTAATCCTTTTGACGGTATTACAGAAATATTTGCCATTGATTTAATATAAAATCTTTTAAGTTTAGAATCATTTAATGTTATGGATAAATCTTTTTTAGCTATAATATATCTAGTGGTGTTGGTTGTATAATTCTCAGTTATAAGTATAGGGATATCTTCTATAGATTCGCTAACTTTTTCAGTTATAAGTTTAGGGCTAACACCATTTTTAAGAATACCTATTAGTGCTACAGTTAATAATTTATAGTTAAGACCTTCAATATCTCCATTAGTATTGTAAGCTACAAATTTATCTAGACCTAACTGATGTGCTTCTTCAGCTATAAACCCTACAGATTCTTCGTTAGTACTTTTCCATTTAAATTTAACTGGGGTTAGATTTAATACGTTTTTATAATCATTATAATCCAGATTTTGTACGTCTTTTTTATATCTTATCGAGGACGAAAAGGTGTAGACTTCCCCAGTGGACATATTTAATTCTAAATCTGTACCAGTAGAGGACACTAACATACTTGGGTTTATTTGTAATCCAGATTTACCAATTGTAGTATCAGCCTCCTGACCCATAGAAATTACCATAGTATCTCCGGTAGTGGCTGTAATAGTAAAACCGTAAGTTGCAGCACTCATACTTGCACATGCTCCAGATAACATTACTTGTAATCCTTGGTCTATTTTTGTACCACCAGAAAGATGACTTTCGGTACCACATTTTTGATAGACTTGTCGTGGTAAATCTATTCGTGTTCTTAACCCACTTCCATTGTACGGATATCCCATTTTAAATTACGTTATAAGGGTCTTGAAAGGGACGATACCCTAGAGACTTATTGAGATTTTCAGCAACTAATGCTTTTCGTTCCATCATTTTATCTTCTCTTAATCTTTCTAATCTAGTCATAAGTTCTTCAGCTAATTTAGTTTTTTCGTCTTGGGATTCACTAAATAGACTAGAGTAGTCCATAGTTAATTCACTGTCTGGAATTTTTAACGCTCCACTAAATTTTCCTCTAACTCTTCCTAATGTTTCTTTTGCTAAAGCTGTAAAGTATCTCCTCACCCACGCTCTAGCTGGTGGATTTAAATCAATCCAAGTCATTTCATTAAGGGGGGCATCTGAAGGTACTCTAATAATATCTTTATTTTGTGCTAAACAGTCATCTACATTATCTGGATTAACATCGTAATACCAATACCATACACGGGACCCCTGCATTTCTGCATTACCAAAATCGAAGTTCCCCCCTGGGACATTATATAAATGTAAATAACGTGTTCCTTCGGGACCTGCAGTAACTCTATAGGTTAACTCCGAACCGATAAGACGATTTTTAAGATTTCTATCTTGCATTCGTAATAGAATATCATAAGCAGGCATCATAAAATAAGAACCCACAATTCCCATTTGTGCCATTCCAGCCGCTCCACCCAAACCCATACCACCAAAACCACCTAAGCCTCCCATAATGAACATTTCATTTAGCTCTGGTCTTGTAAACCATAATATTTCATTTATTTCTCTCCCAGCTGGGATTTGATATATTTGTTGGTTGTGAATTAATTCAACGTAATCCTTTTTTAATATCCAAGGACCTGCAGTTTGTAATCCTACAATTTTGGAATAAGCATAAGTAAATGAGGTTTCCCAGTCTAATGTTTTGGTGGTGTATGCTAATGCTAAATCGGCCTCGTCTACATTAATTCCATAAATGGAAGACCACTGATTTTCAATTAGCCAATCTTGGACATACATACCATAATCTTGAATTGCTATATCTAATAGAGAATCTAACATTTCATTTTCTAATTCAACACCCACTATTGGTGCACCTAACTGGTGCCTTAATCGAGTAAAAAGTTTTTCCTTATCTAAAATGGTTATTTGTGCCATAATTCTTTTATTTATAAATATTACAAATTATGTTAGTGTCGAGTTTTATTTGGAACGTAATTCATTCATAATTTCACTAAATACATCTTCTTCATTAATATTATCTCCTAAAACTGTATCTATAACATTTTTCTTTTTTTGTAAGATAGTATAAATTATTTGTTCTATGGTATTTTCATAAATAGGATAAATACACGAAACATTATTTTTTTGTCCTATCCTAAAAGCTCTATCTTCAGCTTGTGAATGGTCTGAAGGAACGAAACTTAAATCATTCATAATAACCACCTCCGACTCCGTTAATGTGATGCCCACACCACCAGCTTTTAAATTAGATATAAAAATTTTTATTTTAGGGTCGGATTGGAAGGAGTCTACACTTTTTTGCCTTTGGTCTTGTGACATTTGGCCATGAAGTAAAACTGAAATATCGGCATATTCGGACCCCAATTCCATTAATGGAGCTGTAAAATTAGTGAAAATAATAATTTTTTTATCTTGTTCTAATATATCATTAATTAATTCTTTTGTATGTTTTAATTTTTCATTTGCTATTATTTGTCTTACTTTCATAAGTTTAGCTAAATGAATAGAGATACTTTGATTTTGGTTTTCATCTGACCATAACAAGTATTCCCCCATTTCTTTTTCATATTCATTGGATTTTAATTCTAGATAGATTGGGGTTATTATTTTATCTGGTAAATCTAAAACATCTTCTTTTAGTCTACGGGTTATTTTATCCTTAGTTCTTTCCCTTAATTCTTCTAAATTTGAAGCTCCGTTGACATTCCATATTTTTCTACCATTTGGCCCTCTAAACTGGTGTGCGTCACAATACCGTCGGACATAACTAACCCAATTATTACTGACTCTACTTTCTACTAATTTTAATAGGTTATAATAATTGATGGGTCTAGAGGTCATGGGGGTGCCCGTTAACAACCAAACCTTACCTACGTATGTTGATATTTGATTTACTATTTTGGTTCTTTGAGCTTTAGGATTAGAGATATAATGGGCTTCATCAATTACTATCCTTTTAAATTTTGAATTTACTATCGTTCTTATTTTTTCATCTTCCAGACTGTGGAAATTTTTTAAGATATCGTAATTAATTATAACATAGTGTGCATCCTCCCATATTTTTCCTTCTATTATACTAATAGAATCTGTAGTGTAGTTTTCTATTTCTCTTTTCCAGTTTATTTTTAGTGTGGCTGGACAAATTATTAGGGTTTTTTCCGTTTTTTCTATGATATTAGCAATAATGGTGGTGGTTGTTTTACCCAATCCCATATCATCTGCAAGGATATATAAATCATTTTTTAAAAGATTTTCAATTGCGGGTTTTTGGTGTTCCATAGGGGGACGGTGGTTGAATGGAGAATAGTCTACTTTTATTTCTTTGGTATTTGAAGGGACTATTTGAGATTTAGGTACCCAAAAAGCATATAAGTCATCTGATTCTATTATCTTACCCCAAATGTGGTAAGCTTTAGGGGTTTCTATTAAAATTTTTTCCACCCATATTTTCTTAGGTTGTAATGGTAATAACCGTTTTTCTTGTAACTGTTCTGAAAAATAAGGGTCTATATCCACATATTTTCTGGCTATTTTTGGGATTTCAGTATAATGTGATAAAACATAATCTACTTGGGATTTCCCCAATCGGTAGTATTTGCTTTTTATTTTTTCTTTTAATTCTAATATAAAATTATTGGCACCGCCATATTCACCAATAAGTTTATTAGCTTCTTTTTCTGGTATCTTTATTTCCAAACCATATAGTTTTATATAAAAATATAAGTAAAATTATGATATTTATAAATAAGAAACAAAACATATGAGCAATAAACGTGTACCTATAACTCGAATAAATAAGTTTTTTGGTTCTGAAGATTTTAAATTACATGAATCTTTAGGTATGGAATATGTGCACGGTAATTTAAATTTTACTTTGGTTTTATTTAGTGTTGATGTATCTAAAACTAAAACTGATAATGTGTATGGTGAAGCTAAACCTGAAGAAATTAGGTTTTACCCCCCAGTAGAATTTAATGGGATGGTAACAATTGCGGGACCCACTAATGAATCCTACGGTAATGGTATAATGAGATATGTTGAAAATGGTAATTTAACTTTGGGGGTATATATTAAACATTTAGAAGAATTAAATATTGACATTAAGTATGGGGATTATATAGGTTATCCTGAAACTGAAGATGTTACCAGATATTTTACAGTAGCTAATGATGGAAAGATAACTAGTGATAATGCACATACAATAGCTGGATACAAAGGATTTTATAGAACAATAGTTTGTGTGCCTACTAGTGAAGATGAATTTAACGGAATTTAATTATGGGTAAAATTAATAAAAAAATAAAAAAATCTTTAAATATATACCCTGTAGTGAGGAATCAACCACACTATCCTTCTGGGTATGATGGGGCGTCTACACCTGTACGAAGAAGACAACTCGCTGAGTTTATTAGTGAGGACGGTACTTTTTTACCAAAAAGTGTTTTACACGAAGATTTAGATTTGGGTATGATAGATTTCGTAAAAGATAGATTAAGGATTACTATTAATGGAAAAGCAATTTCGTTTGTAGACCAAATTTTAACATTACAACGATGGGCGGAGTTTACAGATACTTGGTCTTTTTCAGATAAAGATTTAAATCCTGAGATACCTTTTCTTGTGGTAATAAGAAGACCTGATGTACAGTATGGGACTAACCCAGCTTTAAATTACACTATACCAGATAGAAGAGCATTTCATTATGCAAAAGTTCCGACGTGGGACGGTCAAAGAAAAGGGATGGACCTGTATAAAATTCCACAACCAGTACCTGTTGATATAGTTTATGATTTGAAAATTGTGTGTAATAGAATGCGTGAATTAAATAGGTTTAATAAAGTGATAATGCAAACCTTTACCTCTAGACAAGCCTACACTTTCGTGAAGGGACACTACATACCAATAGTACTAGACAGTATTAGTGACGAAAGTCAAATGTCTGATTTAGAGAAAAGAAAATTTTATAGTCAAAATTACACCTTACAACTACAGGGATTTTTAATAGATGAAGAAGAATTTGTAGTAACACCAGCAATCACTAGAAAGGTTGGTCTTTTTGAAGTGGGTACCAAAAACAAAAAAAGGAGGTTACAACCAGTAGGTGATAGCCCTGAAAGTTTTACTGAAACATTAAATTTTACTGTAGGTACAGGATTAAGTCTTACAAAGACTTTTGACTATAATGGTAGAATAGAAATTTTAGAAGCAGACAATGTTGATAGTTATGTGGTTACAGTAAATGGTACTATACTAACAAGTAACATAGGTCAGTTTGATGTTTCACGGGGAGATTCTGTAGAATTTGCTGTATGTTGTTTACCTTCTGGTTATCCTAAAACGCTGGTGTTAGGGATACATATTAGTTAGGTATCTCCGTATATGTCTTTTTTAGGGATACACTTTTCCCTTATTATTTTTTCCACAAAAGCAAACATCTTTAAACCATTCTTTTCACAATAGTTTTTTAAGATTTTGTGAGAACTAGGTGTAATTTTGATATTTTTTGTTCTATGGACACTCATACTATATATAAGTATGAAAAAAGTATGTTTTTTTTCCTACACAACCTAATAATAGGTCTAATACCTATAATCTTTTGGGTTTAGAGATTATATTTATATAAAAAATAAAATAACACAACAATAGAAAAATTTAAAAACAATGGCATCAGAGTCTAAAGTATTTGTTTCACCTGGAGTTTACACTTCGGAGAAAGATTTAAGTTTCGTCGCCCAAAGTGTGGGTGTGACGACATTAGGTATTGCGGGTGAAACCTTACAAGGTCCTGCTTTTGAACCTATTTTTATTAGTTCATACGGTGAGTACCAAACCTACTTTGGTGGACTTAGTCCGGAAAAATTTGTAGGTACACAAATACCCAAATATGAATTATCATACATTGCAAAAGCATATTTACAACAATCAAATCAATTATTTATAACTAGGGTATTAGGTTACTCAGGATATGACGCGGGACCATCTTGGTCCATTACGACTATTGGAAATGTAGATTGTGATAGTATAAGAACTCAGTGTATGAGTACTTTAACTAGTGCTGATTTTAGTGGTGATACTTGTAATCCCGGAACGACTTGGGAAAGTACAACGGGAAGTTCAGCTAATGTTAATATTGGAACTATCGATACTGTTTATTCTGGTGGGAGTGTTTTTGGTGATACCTCATTTGTAGATGCTGGTTCTTCATTACCAGGCCCAATCTTATCAAAATTAAATACTAACATTAAAAAAACAGATGGTAGTACTACGACTTTAAGTGCAGAATTAGATGTTTTACTTAAAGCTGCATATAATACATTTACACATCCATTTACATGTGCAACTGGAGGAACACCATGTTTTCAAACATTAACTGGAGCATCTATAGCATATTCTTGGGGATGTAATTATGTAGGAACGGGTGGAGCATTTGCTGAAGATAATGGAACAGTCATAACATCAACATATTATCCAACATATAGTGCAACCACAACAGCTCGCTTAGGTTCACTATGTAGTGATTATTGTGATGACCTTAACGACCCTTGGTTGTACACTTTCTTCGATAATATACCAGGAACTGATTCCTATACTGGATTTGCTTTAAGTATCGGTGTTAATCCGACCAACGTCACAGATTTAAGTACAAGTGCGGACACCACATTGTATTCTGGTCTTACAGATTTTTCGTATACTTTATTTACAGGACAAACCTATTGTAATTATGATGATTTAGTAGTTGCAACATTAAGGTCTAGGGGTGAAAGTACACTATCTTCTGGTGGTCCAGTGTATCAAGTCACTGGAGCTACTGATGTTTCAATGGTGTGTACGGGAAGTACTTTTGGTGATATAGCTACAAATCCATTTGCAACTTTTGGAATTGATGTAACAGATATAGATGGGGACATGTTTAGGTTTGAAACCTCAATGTCACCAACTAATAGAAATTATTTAAAACGAGTATTTGGAATACAACCATTTGATAAAGATATGGAGAAGGTTCCCGTATTCGTAGAGGAATCGTACCCAAATATGTTAACATATGCTTATAATAAAGGGTACATTAAAGGACTTAATTGTAATTTAATTGATTTACCAGCATATAGAGCAACACCAAATACAAACACCATTGCTTTTTATCAGGAACAATGGCAAACACCAGCTACCCCATACTTAGTATCTGAGTTACGTGGTAATAAAGTTTATAAATTATTTAGGTGTATATCCATAGCTGATGGAAATGCAGCTAATACGGCAGTTAAAATTTCAATCATCAACATTAGTTTTGAAAGAAAAGAATTTGATATTTTAGTTAGAGATTATTACGACACAGACGCTTCACCTACAGTGTTAGAGAAATTCACTAGATGTAGTATGGACCTTAACAATAATTCTTACGTTGGTGTAAAGGTTGGGACAGCTAATGGTGAATATGAATTAAGAAGTAAATACATCATGGTAGATGTGGACCCAGAACAAGAACTCGATGTTAACAGATATGATGCTGTACCTTGTGGTTTTGAGGGTTACACAACTAGACAATATGGGGCACAACAAAGTCCAACAGTTTATTATAAAACAGCATATAACACACCAGGTGAGACAATATGGAACCCACCATTCGCTTTAAGTTCATCTGCTGATAATACAACAACTAGTTCTGGTGATAAAATAAGAAGAGTTTATTTAGGTCTTTCAGACAGTGAACCTTCAGCTTATGATGATGACTTCTTCCAATACAAAGGAAAACAACCCGCCACTAACACTTGTTCTGATTTAGATGGTGATGACTGGAGTTGTATAACACCAGGATTCCACTTAGATAGTGGGGCTACGTGTTCAAACACACTGGGTGAATTATGTATTACAACATTATGTAAAAATTGTGGACCAACTGGAACAACGGCAACTGAAAATCAGTTCGAGGTTGGAGCCGCAGCTTTCCGTAGTGAACCAACAGCAATGAATGACCCATACTACAAAATTCAAGCTAGGAAATTTACATTAGCACCATATGGTGGTTTCGATGGTTGGGATATTTACAGAAAATACAGAAGTAATAGTGACCAATATATTAGAGGTAAATCAGGATTTTTAAATGGAGCTTGTGTTTCCACACAATTCCCTAACGCCTCTGGAGATGGTTCGTTTAAATTATTAAGTGAAACACCTTGGGGTGAGTCTGGTTATTTTGCAACTACAGATTATTATTCTTATTACTTTGGTATAAGAACATTTAGAAACCCTGAAGCGGTTAACATAAATGTATTCGCGACTCCCGGTATTGATTATACTACTAATAGTAACCTAGTAGAGGAAACTATAGATATGATTGAAAGTGAAAGAGCGGATTCGTTGTATATTACAACAACACCAGATTACAATTTATTTGTATCAACCCCGACAGACCCTACTAATATTATCCAAGCTACTGAAGCGGTAGATAATTTAGATATTACTGGAATAGACTCTAACTATACCGCCACTTATTATCCTTGGGTTCAGTATAATGACCAAGAAAATAATACAAGGGTGTGGTTACCAGCAACATATGACGTTATGAGAAATATCGCATTAACTGATAATATTTCATTCCCTTGGTTTGCATCTGCTGGATATACTAGAGGTATTGTAAACGCGGTTAAAGCTAGAAAGAAATTAACTTTAGATGAAAGGGACACTCTTTATCAAGGTAGAATTAATCCAATTGCTACATATTCAGACGTAGGTACTATTATCTGGGGTAATAAAACACTACAAAGTAGACAATCCGCACTTGACCGAATTAATGTTAGAAGATTGTTATTACAAGCTAGAAAACTTATTTCGGCTGTGGCAGTTAAATTATTGTTTGAACAAAACGATGAACAAGTTAGAAACGAATTCTTAGACTTGGTAAACCCAATATTAGATTCGATTAGAAGAGAACGAGGATTAACTGACTTTAGAGTTGTTGTTTCTGATGACCCACAATTAATTGACCAGAACACATTAGAGGGTAAGATTTATATTAAACCTACAAGGTCCCTTGAATTCATTGATATTGAATTCCTAATAACACCAACGGGAGCATCTTTCGAGAATGTATAATATTTATTAAAAAAGGAAAATAATGAATTTAAAATATAAAAAATCAAATTTAGTAGAGGGTATGGGGTATAACCAAGTACTCCCCACCTTTTATGGCAAAAAACCACAGAACATTAAATTAACGGAATCTCAGTTCAAAAGATTAGTTGAGGGATATATGGAGGGTGAAGATAAAGAATTAGAAGAGATGAATTTTGGTGATGAGATGGGTGATAATCTTTCACCGGAAGATAATTTTACAACCCAAGATTTTAATCAACAATTAGAAGAGTGTGGTGAAGGTGGATATGAGAAAATTGACCATTCAGATAGGAGTACTTATGATGGTAGACCATCTAGGGTAGTCGGTGCATATGATGATGATTTAACTGGATTATCTAGAGAAGATGAAATTTATGAAGATTATACAGATATAGACCATAGTGATAGAGATGAGTTTGATGGTAGAAAAAGTAAGGTTATCGGTGTAGATTCAAATATAGATAAACAAAGAGAATTAGAAGAAGATTCTATGGATAGGGAGACTAAGAATTATGGTAAAGATGAGAGTGCAGATAAAAGAAAAGAAGATGATTTAGAAGCTCATTTACATTCCCTAAAGAGTGACATGGGTTACGACCAAAGTCATGAATGGTAGTTATTAGTTATTATTTTATTTTAAAAACCCACTTTGTGGGTTTTTTTATTGGCTTTTTTTTCTTATATTTGTTTAAAACTTTTAAATATATTTTATGAAATTATCATTATTTGATTTTGATGACACATTATTTGAAACACCTTATGACGAAGATTGGTCATATATGGATACACCTGAAAGTCTTAGTTTAAGAAAATGGAGATTTGAACCTAAAGAAGATGTGTTGGAGGATTATATAAACGAATATTTAAGTAGCCAAGTAGGAAAAACGAAAGTGGTCCTATTAACCAATAGGATTAGTGATGTAGAAGATGAGTTAAGAACTTTATTGGACTCACGATTAGTTTTTTTTGATGAATATTTACCGATAAAAGGAAAAAACGGTAATAGGTCAAAAGGTCAAAGAGTTTTAGAGTTATTGAAAAAATATCCACAAGTTAATGAAATAGAGTACTGGGAAGATAAAGAAAAACACATTATAGATGTTTTAGGTGTTTTAAATGATTTTCCAGATATTAAAATTAAAATTAATAAGATACCTACTTAAGCTGGTGTATTCTTCCGGCTGCTCTCTCACCTACTTTTAAATCTTGTGTGTTATCTATAACCCAATAGTTATCTACAAACGGAACCAAATTTCCCACAGCTAATTTAACTTTATCGTGGTAATCAACAACCATTTCAGTGGGTAAACTTCTATCTCTTTGTTGGTTACGCTCCAAAGCTTTTTCTATATCTGTAACTACATGTACAATAGTCACTATAAAACCATTTTCTTCTGCCAATCCAATTATTTCTCTCATTACCTCTTCTTGACCCCCACCAGCGTCATACACCACATTAATCGGTTGGTCTCTTTCAGTTTCTAAAAAGTTTTTTAAAAATTTAACTGTAACATTTCTTGGGTCAGAAGTGGTGTGTGTTAAATCTAAAATAGTTTTATATCCCTCATCGGTGGAAATCATTTCTTCCCAATCACTGCCCCACATTTTTTTTGCTATCGCTACACGATAGTTGTCCACATTAAATGGTTTAACATCTTTTAAGTCTATAAAGTTTTGATTAACGTAACTTTTTCCTGCACCGGGTCCACCGGCTAAAATAACAAAATTACCATTTGGTTGGCTAAAGGTTACCATTTTGGCTTCAACCAACATTAATTTTTTCATTCTATTTATTTGTTCTGTTAACATACCTAACAATAAATATATTTATTATGTAGAACTATAATTATTTATGAAAAGTTTAATAAAACAAATTTTAATAGAATATGCAAAAACTAATAGGTTAATCTTATTAGATGTTGACGACACACTCTTAAAACCCACTGGGGTATATATCTATAGAAAACTCCCAAACGAGGAACAGGAGGTAGCATTGACCCCTTATGAGTATGGTTTGGAACATGTAACACCTGAAAATAAAAAATATTATGATTACAGGGATTTTCTTGACCCAGAAAAAACTAGACGGTCCATTTCTCAAGCAGAACCCATAATAGCTAATCTTGCTATAATGGATAGTTTTATAAAACAAGGACATCAAATTGGGATATTAACCGCAAGGTCCAATGAAGATATAGTTTATCAGGGTTTGAAGGACTGGTTGATGTATAAAGATAAGTATGGTGAGTTAATTCCTTTGGGTGACCGTATAAATCGAGAAAACGTTTTTGCTATTAATGATGTGAATAGAGCCACCACTTTGGAATCTAAAACAGATTATGAAAAAAAGGCTGAAGTGGTAGAAAAACTATTACATAGTTATGATGAAATAGTATTCATTGATGATGATATGAAGAATATAAAACAAATGATGTTACTTAAAAGAGATTTGCCTAAAGAATTAAGTGAAAAGTTATTTGTAATGCATGCTAAAGAATAAGCTTATGATATTTATATATTAGAATAGCTTTATGCTTTGCATATTATAATTTTATAATATTAAAGTAAAGAGTTTTATTCTCGGTTTTTCAAAAACCATATATTTATTAAGAAATAACAATAGAAAAACAAAAATATTACCATGGCTGATTTATTAATGAAAATGCCCATACCGTATGAACCCAAAAAGAAAAATAGGTTTATTCTTAGATTTCCTTCTTCTTTGGGTATTAATGAGTGGTATGTGGAAAGCACTTCTAGACCTCAGGTCACAGTTAATTCTGTAGAAATTCCTTTCTTAAATACCTCCACATATGTTGCGGGTAGATTTGTATGGAATACTATAAGTGTCTCATTTAGAGACCCAATCGGACCATCAGCAGCACAAGCTCTTATGGAATGGGTTAGATTACACGCAGAATCTGTAACAGGAAGAATGGGATATGCTGCGGGATACAAAAAAGACATTGACTTAGAAATGTTAGACCCGACTGGTGTAGTTGTTGAAAAATGGATTTTACAAGGAACATTTTTAACAGATGTTAACTTTGATAGTTTAGGATATAGTGATGATGCAATTGCTACTATTACTGCAACCCTTAGACCTGATAGGTGTATCCTAGTTTACTAAAAAGTAACTTACATAATTTTATATTAAACCTACCTACGCGGTGGGTTTTTTATTTAATGGGGCTTTATTTGGTGATTTTGGGTAGGGTACTTTTTCCCACTTACATTTTAACTTATCGGAATATATTAATAAATAACGATGTTTTCTTTCTCTGGGTCTCCATTCTCCCACAAATCCCCTTACAGGACCTCGTTGGTGTTTAGTAAATGTACCGTCACCATTGTCAAACCAAAAATCTTTTTTCTTATCTGTTAACCCATAATATCCAAAATTTGTGGCTTGGTATATATACCCGTTATGTAGGGAAGAATCCGCGTACGATAGTAATGCATATACATTAGTCTCTTTACGTAAAAATTTAATACATTTTGAAACAAACCAAGATAATATATTTTTTTCAGTTATAGAAGGTAATAAACACAACCTACCTAATTCATATATGCCTTCTTGATTATTTCTCTCCAAACCAAAACACCCTTTAACTATTTCAGGTACCGATGGTGAATGAAAAATACAAACCCCCACTAATTTAGAATTATATGTTAGACCAAAATTAATACCACTTCTAAAACCCTTATTTATTTTTGATAAATAATGGTATTCTTTAAGTATAGACTTACATTCTTCTTTGGTTATTTTTGTTATGCTAAAATTTTTAATCATTAAGTACTTATATAAAACATTGACTTATTGAAATATAAAATTAAAATTAAATAAAAACAAGATTAAATGGACCCAAGACAATATTCTGATATTGCACAAGCAAATATTCCTTATGATGTAGTACCGTTACCATCACAGGGAATGTTTTATAATAACAAAGTTAAAGAGTTAAAAGTAACTTATTTAAATGCTTCTGACGAAAATCTTTTAAGTTCCCAAAATATAATCCAATCTGGTAATCTAATAGAAGAGTTATTACGTAGAAAAATTTTAGGAAGTGATATAACGATTGAGGAAATGTTGGAATGTGATAAACAAGCTGTTTTAATATTTTTAAGAAATACCGCTTATGGACCCACATATGAGTTTACACTTAAAGACCCAAAGACTGGAGAATCTTTTAAGTACACACATGATTTGAGTAATGTGACTATGAGAGATTTTGTTTTAGTACCAGATGAAAAAGGTGAGTTCTTATATACCTTACCCCAAACTGGAAAACCAATTAAATTTAAGTTTTTAACATCAAGGGAGGAACTAGAATTAGAGAAACTAAAAGAATCATATTCTACCAACGGACAGATAGCTCCAGTAGCTACTCGTAAATTAGAGTTATTAATTCAAGAAATAGACGGTGAAAGGGATAAATCAAAATTAGCCCAAATCATCCAAACAATGCCTATTAAAGATTCCCAAGAATTTAAAAAATTTGTTAGAAACAATCAACCCGGACTAGATTTATCAGTCACCACCAAAGCGCCATCAGGAGAAGACATCACAACATCAGTGGTGTTTGGCGCCCACTTTTTTCGTCCTTTCTTCGCAGTATAGGCAATCTATGCTTGATGAATTCTACTATCTCATCAAATTTGCACATTTCTCACACAACGATATTTTACAAATGCCGATATATGAACGACGATATTATGTTGGCAAACTTGTAGAAGAATTTGAGAAAAAAAAGGAATCTATAGAACAATCAAAAAACAAATCCAGAGCTTAAAAAATTCATCCCCATCTATTTATAGTAAAATAGAGTAAAAAGTGAACACAAAAAATACACATAACGTAAAAAGTGGATATTGGAGTAAATTATCCAATGACCAGAAGGATAAGTATAATGGTTACAAAACCGAAGGGGAAAGGTCGAGCTACTTACTTGGTATTATAAATACATCTGCTTCTAGTATGGCAGATAAATTAGAGAGTGACGTAACCGGTGTAGGTCCGGGAGTTCAAAAGTTAAATGATGTTTTAGCCGCGTGGAAAGAGGTACAACAAACCGTAGAGAATCTGGGGAGTAATACCATGGGAACTGTAGCCGGTATTACATTAAATCTTTTAGAGGAAGAAGCTGGAATTAGACGTGAAATTGTAAAAGACTTAGGCCAAACCGGTATATTACAAGAACGTACCACTAAAGCTATATTTAACGCATCTGTTGCTACAGCAAAATATGATATAAATGCACAATCATTACAAGAAACCCTTACAAGTGTTGGTGAGGTGGTGGGTAGAAACATCTCTTTTACTGACGAAGAGATAGAACGATTAGCTGTTTTTCAAAAGGCTTTTAATCTTAGTGTTAACCAAGTGGGTGACATGGTCAAACAATTTGACCAAATGGGGTACACCATAGAAAAATCAATTCAAAGTGCTGAGGAGATGGCTGATGTAGCTAGACTTATGGGTGTTAACATGGAAGGGTTTATGTCTAACATGGTTCAAAATATGGACATGTTAAATACCTACAATTTTGCAGATGGGGTAAAAGGATTTGCAAAAATGGCCGCACAATCAGAACGGTTGGGTATTAGTATGTCTACAACCGCTGCATTAGCTGAAAAAGTTATGGACCCAGAAGGGGCAATTGATTTAGCGGCAAACTTACAAGTGATAGGTGGTGCTGTGGGTGATTTAGCAGACCCATTTAAATTAATGTATATGGCCACCAATGATTTAGGTGGTCTTCAAGATGCAATTGTTGACGCTGGACAGTCCTTAGCTGTATTTAATGATGAAACTGGTGAAATCAGTTTCCCACCAACAGCTCAACGACAACTAAGAGCAATGGCAGATGCTTTAGGAATGAATAAAGAAGAATTTGCTGGTATGGTTAAAATGCAAGCTAAATTTGAAGCGGCTTCTAATCAAATGAATTTGTCGGCTTTTACTGGCCCAGACGCGGAAGGAATGAAAGAGTTTGTTACCAGTATGGCTAAAATGGGTGAAGGTGGTAGATATCAGATAGAACTTGAAGATAAAGCTGGCCATAAAGAAATGGTAAATCTTTCCGACCTCACCAAACAACAGGTGGACGAACTTAAAAAGGTACGGGAACAACAAGAAATGACTAGTGATGAGATTGCTCTAGAACAATTAAGTGCTTTAGACGCGATTAAAAACTCATTAATAACTACTCCCCAAGCGGCTATGAAAGCTGGACTTATAGAAAATTTAGAGTTAGGAAAAATTCAAGTAGCTGGCATTGAAACAATTCAAAATACTTTACCAGATGAAAGTTTTAGTAGAATTGGGGATGAAGTAGGTAAAGGTGTTAAAGCTGGCATTGAAACAATATTTGGTGCAAGTTATGATGATATATTAGGTGGTGCATCTAAAGGTGGGAATTTTCTTGAAGCCGGTGGTATGACTGGATTAGAACTTGTTGGGGATTTAATTAGTACAGCTAATGAAGCTACAATTAATGTAACTGATGGAACTGTGGTTTATGGTGGTAAAGTTGAGAAAAAGGAAGATTTTATGATGCCCGCAGATGGAAAATCTAAATTAATATTTGGTGGACCAGAAGGACCAGTTTTAAGTGCTCCTGACGATATAATTAGTGGATATAGAGGAAAAAATTTAGCGTCTACAATGGATAGTGCTATTGGCGGTGGTGCGACGAGCACACCAATAGTTGTAAAGTTTGAAGGAATGCCCACCAATATACCAATAACATTAAAAGGTGTGGGTGAATTAGCTAACTTTAATTGGCAACAATTAATTTCAGGACCAAACGGACCGTTATTTATGGCTAACTTAAAACAAAAATTACATGAAACTAACTTAACTGGAACACCAGACTACCAAAACATAAATGATGGTGGTGGTGTATTATCCTCAAGAGGACTTACATAATAATATAACTTTTTAATAGATATTTATAAAAAATGCCGGGATTACCACAAAACGATAACAGAAAACCTAATTTAAGCTTTGGTGGAACAAAAGCTATTAGGGATATTATGCTAGTCAAAAATTTGCCTAATCCCACAACTTCTCCATATTTTGATAAAAGAAATACTGGTCCAGCAGATTTTAGTAATAATTTTGCTAGGGTACAAGATTTAAGGGATATGGCCGTTACCGACCAACCATCAGTTGATGAACAGGCAGAATTTTATATAGATAAAGCATATTTAGCTAACGCTTATGGTCCTCCAGGTGGGTATGGTGATTGGATTCAGATATACGATATAAGAGTTGGAAACGCGGCGAAGGTAAATGAAGGATTTTATCCTAATTTTACCGCACCAGAAACAGGTACTGGACTTTTTGGTGAAAACCCATTTAGACAAGTGGCCCAATATTATTCCCCGATGGATATACTATTGGGTGTTACGGTACAAGGGGTGTTATCTACCACGCTATTAGAAGATAGTGAATTACAACAACAAGGAGCAATCCAACTACGGAAAGAGTTTCAAGAAAGAATTGCACAGGAACTTTACCAAGAAACGATGGGTAGACTTAATTTTATTGACGCATTAAAAGACCCATTTAACGCTTTAGATATTATAACTGGAAGAGAGTCTCTTATTGAACGAGACAACAATATAACGACACCGAAGTCTTTGGTGGGTAAAGGATTAGATTTTGTTTCTAGACTTACGGGCGTATATGTACCTTATTCATATATTCCAGGAGACTATTTTGACTTGGAGCCACCAAGAGGACTCGGTACCGCAGAAAAAATAATTTCTGATGTTACAGGAATTTTGGGTAGTTTAATAGGCATCCCACGTAGACGGCAATCCCCGTCACAAAGATTTTTGGAATACACTGGAGGGGGTACAAAATCCCAGCTATTTAAACATATTAGATATAACACCTATGGTCCACAATACGGTGAAGGAGCCCAAGCTCAAACAGCGATTGGTGCTGGATTTGGAGAAGCTATAGATTTTATTAAGGGTGGCATACTGGGTGTTGGAAATTTTCCACCAAATCCACCACAATATATTGGAGGACCTAGAAATAGAGTTGCAGACATGACTAGTCCACCCGATAACACTTATGCTGGAAAAAATTATGTACAACAATTTGGCCCTGATGCAGTAGCTAAAGAATTTGATAGTAACGAGTATGACTTTGGAATGAAAGGAATCGCTTACGCTAATCAAGGGACAGTACCGGGAGGATTTACATGGTATACTGATAAAACACCAGGAAGTGGGTTTTTAAATAGTGTTGCAAGTTTATTTAATAATGATGTTAAAAGAGTGGGGCCCCAAGTTCCGGGTACATCACAAGGAATGGAGGGTTCTACCGACAACACCACAGAATATAAAACACCACCAAATTATGACAACACTAAATCTACAAATTATGATTTTAGGGAAGATAGTATTATGGATGTTACCCAACAAATTATTGATTCGGTACCAAAAGGTGGTGCAGCTTTAAAATCGGTATCCCACTCTATAAATCAAGTTAGTAAAGTTTTTAATGACGGATATAAGGAATTAACTAAAGGTTCTAGAGTTAAAAGATATATTAACACAGACCCAATTAATGCAGACAAGCCAGATGGTGTGGGGAGAGGAGCTGAAGTACCTACAGAATATTGTCGAGTATGGACCAAAGACATACCGTATTATACCTACGGACGATTAGTTAGGTCTGAAATGAACCATAGAAAAGAAACGTATTCTGTTTTGGATAGTCCATATAATTTAAATATTGCACCATGGAGAACCGATGAAAGTGGTAAAGGGTCCACTAACATAGTAAATGGAAAAGTTAAAAAATACATGTTTTCTCTAGAAAATTTAGCTTGGAGAACAAGTTCAGAAAAAGGATTTACTTATGATGACTTATCCACTTGTGAAAAAGGGCCAAATGGTGGTAGAATAATGTGGTTCCCCCCATATGATTTAAAAGTTGATGAAAGCAGTAATGCGAATTGGACAGAAAATAATTTTGTGGGAAGACCGGAACCGGTTTATACGTATAATAATACAAATAGAACAGGAACATTAAATTTTAAAATTGTAGTTGACCACCCAAGCATTTTAAATTTTATCGTAAGAAAAGAATTAGAAAAATTAGGACCAGCAGAGACAGACGCGATAGTTGATTCCTTTTTTGCTGGATGTAAACATTATGACATATATGATTTAGCACGAAAATGGAAACAATTTTCAGTAAATGAATTAGCTGAGATAACACAAGTTTTGAATAGTCGAGATGTAAACCAAAATTCACAAGCGTCCACAATAGCGGAAGCAGACACGACCACACCAGACTTAAAAGAAACAACTACAGAGAAACCAGATTTTGAAGCTTATAAGGGATTACCGTTTTATTTTGAAAATGATTATCCTGACCCAGATACCAACAGGGTTACCAGCACAGTGCCTTTTAATGTATTAGCTGTTGGTGGTGGGTCAAAAAATGGTGAAAGTTATTTAGGGGAGGATAAAGTTACTGAAAATAGATATTTAGGACAAGTTTCTGAAAGTGAAAAGACCCCATTAACTACTTGGTTTACTGATGCAAGAAATGACTATAATGTTAGGTGGAAAGAATTTACTGAAAAATTACATAAAGCTTTAGAGGATAATTACACCGTTAAGTTATCTTTTGTGGGTACAGCGAGCTCCCTTGCTTCTTCAGGGTATAATAAAAAATTGTCGGAAAGACGGTTAGACTCCGTCAGACAAATGTTCCAAAACTATACTTTAGGAGGTAAAAATGTTTTTAAAACAGCAATGGAGGATAGCAGATTAATATTTCCAACCCCACAAGCTTTAGGAGAATCCCAGTGTAGTTCAGAAGACGATGCTGAAATAAGTAGTTCTGTATTTTCTCAAGCAGCAGCTGAGTGTAGAAAGGTCGCTATGTCTGATATTGAAATTACCTCCCCACCACTAGACCCAGTGCCACCCAAATCAGCAATAAGAAAAGATAGGCCCTTAGCTAAAAAGAAAAAAGAAGCTAAATTACAAGACAAAAACACTAGAAGAGAAATAGCTAATAAAATTTTACAAAAAATGGTTACAGAATGTGATTATTTCGATTTAATAAAAGAAGAAAATGAATTTATTTATGATACCCTAAAACAAAAATTTAAATTCTTTCAACCAGCCTTCCATTCAATTACACCAGAAGGATTAAATAGCCGGTTAACTTTTTTAAATCAATGTGTTAGACCGGGAGCTACCATACCCACCAAATTAGAAGGTGGTGGGACTACTACAGCTGTAGACGCAAAGAACACAGCTTTTGGTGCACCACCAATTTGTGTACTTAGAGTTGGTGATTTCTACCACACTAAAATTGCTATTGATAATGTTAGTTTTACTTATGATGATAATTTATTGGATTTAAATCCCGAAGGTATTGGGGTACAACCAATGATTGCTAGTGTTGCAATAACATTTAAATATTTGGGTGGACAAGGATTAAAAGAGCCCGTTTCAAGGTTACAAAACGCTTTATCGTTTAATTATTATGCGAATACTGAAATGTACGATGACCGAGCAGTGTTTACGGTAACAGATGAAGACCCAGATGAGGCAGCTTGGATAAAACAAAACCAAGACTTAATAAAAACAACACAAGCGACTGGTGCACCCAATCCAGAAGATGAAGCAGCACAAACTGAAGAAGATAATACAGCGCCAAATGATGGTATAATGATTGGAAATAGGGAAGAACAACAACTCACATCAACAGGTGAAACGGGTATTGTAAAATACGAAAGAACGTTTACAGATATAAATGAAAAAGCCTACAAATATTTAAAAGAAGTTAATGGGGCAATATTTAAATTAGTCACAAATTATAATTATGGTTTATTAGAATTATTGTACGCGGAAAAACAATGGGAAACAGGAGAATATTATAGAGCTACAGGACCATTAACGTATGATACAATAGAGGGTGAATTGGTGGGTATCCCACTAGATTATCAAAAAAGACTTAATGATTTAGTTGCGAATTATAGAATCCTAATAGAAAATGAAACTACTGGTGTACAAAAAGCATTCAATACCACGAACCCCACTAACGCTCAAAAAAGAAAAGTAAAAGATTTTTTAGAAGAACAATTAGATATAGCAACCGCGGGTGGAGTCAGTGTGGCTGGAGAGTTAGAAGAAGCTGAAATTAACATAAGAAGTGCACACTTAGAATATTTAAAACATGTTACACCCTTAAATGTTGTTAATAGAGGGGGTGATGGTTATATAGAAGAAGGAAAAACCACAACATTCCAACTAAGTGGAGGCACACCAGTGGACGCAACATCTCAACAACCAGGCCAACCAAGCACTCCATCAAATACATTAGTTGAGTTGGGTAACGATTATTTTTATCTTACTAACCTATTAAGTTGTTATTCTAAATTAATGAATGGTAGCAGCCCAAAAGTTTTTCTAGACGGAACATCTGATGTATCTACCACAGATTTAACCGCTACTGGAAATTATAGCTTGACAAATGGTGAAGTAGACTTTGAAAATAAACAAGCACTTAGATTAAAAGATTTTAAAACAGAGTACCTTTTATTTTCTAATGGAATATTAGATAAATCAGTTATAGATAGTAAAGTAAGCCAAGATATTTCTTATTTTAAAGAAAATTCGTTGGGGTATTCTGGTGACGGGGAATTTTTTGAAGACCTAAAGGATGCCTTAGATATCGACCCCGCAACAAACCCACCTTGGATTGTTTATATGAAAGTTAATTTAAATAAAGGGATACCACTAAATGAGAATTATTATTTGGAACAACTTGTATCTGTTAAAGATAATTTTATAGAAAAAGTTATAAGTGAGAGTACATCTTACCTGACACAAGGATTAGCGACGGCCACAGAATTTAACACACCGGGTGTTGTTATTAAAAATGAAAAAACTAGAAAACTAGGATACACTAAAGTCACCAACACAGACATAGAAAAAAATATAAGAGAATATAATTCTAATAAAAATGCTGAACCTTCTACCCCAGACTTTAATTTAAAATTTACTTAACTATGGCAAATTATTATAACCGATATACAGATTTTATAATTAATGGTGAAAATATTACTGTACCATTTTTAAAATTACCTTCAAAAGGAAGTGATAAAAAAGTAGTTTATAAGGCAGGTAGGTCTCGTTTGGATAAGATAAGCCAACAATATTATGAGAGTCCGTATTTTGGTTGGTTAATATTACAAGCTAATCCATCGGTTGGTGGCTTAGAATGGAATATTAGGGACGGTCAAGTATTGATTGTTCCGTATCCTTTAGTAGCTTCGTTACAGGCTTATAAAAAAGCCACGGACGATTATTTCTTTTATTATGGTAAAAATTTACCTACAAATAATTACAGTGTACCAGATATTGGAAGTAAACCCATAACACAGGTGGGCATAACATATAAGGGAACCCCATTTTAAAGTTTAAGTAAATGGCAAATGAGATTTCAAATGGTAATAATGTTTTAGTTGAATTTTCAGAGAACAATATACTTTTAGTTGACCCCAATAAGGTTTATGAAAATGGTAGTGCAGTTCCCAGATTAGTCGAACCAGAAAATTTAACAATATATGCTAATTTAACAGCTAGAGTTGTGCCTAGGAGTAAGTTAATTTCTGGAGCAGCTTTAGATAGTCAAAATCCAGAATCTTTTGTTGATATATTTGAAGGTGATATAAATTTTCTTAAACCCGGTAACAAAGATTTTTTAACAACAAATTGGACTGACATGCAAACGGGAGTTGGAAGTACTCGCGGAGGTGGGCTTAATCAAAATTATTCTAATACGTATAAAGACCCCCTTACTGGACAAGATTTTTCTAGAGAAAAACCAGATAGTGAATCTTTTGGAATTGAGAATATTACCGTCACAATTAAAAAGGGGTTTATACCACAAGTAAATATAACCTTTATTGATGTTAGAGGTCAAACTTTATTTGAACAAGGACCAAATTCTCCATATGCTGCATTTTTTCAGTTACCTTATCCGTTATTTAATTTAATTTTAAAAGGATATTATGGTAAAGCCGTGAAATACCAATTAATGTTACAAACATTTAACGCTTCTTTTGATGGAGCGACAGGAAACTATATTGTAAGTTGTGTTTTTATTGGTAGAATAGCTGCGTTACTCAATGATATTACATTACAAGAATTAAGAGCAGCTCCATATATGTTTTCTAAGACCTATACGGTAAATAACCCAAACGACGACAGTGAGGAACCTAAAACTGTAATGACTAGCAGGGGTAGACAAGTATTGGAGGATATCTATACCAGTTATAAATCATTAAATTTAGTTCCCGATAATTTACCACATTTAACTTTAGATGAACTAATCAAAAGAGTTAATAGTTTAGAAGGTGATATAGAAAAAAGCTTAGAGAAGGAAGATTTAAAAGTTTTAGATGATATTGAAGATTATGATAAAAATGTGGACATCTATAGAAAAAAAATTTTAGACCCAGGTGGTTGGAAATATACATATATGGATACATCTATTGATTCAGCAAATCATCCCTATGAGGATGTTGGTACTCAGGAAGTTTATTATAGATGGAAAAAAGCATATTTAGACGATGAAACCAATAGACAATCAGCTATTGAATCATTGAAACAAACAATAGATAAATTCAATAAATTATTAGAAAAAAACCCAACCTTTGGTAAAAATGGGGACAGCTCAATTCCTGTTACTATAACATATGAAGATTTTATCGCTCCTAGACCTGAAGGGTTTGACCAGTATACAGCTGAGTGGTTTGTATTTGACATTAGAGCTGAGACTTTTGGTGAAAAAATAGGGAATGTTTTTTCTATCTTTAATACAAAAAGGAATAAAATTGAACAAGATTTAACACAAAATGTTAATAAATTAGTAATTCAAGCTTTAGGGTTTAAACCTACGGTGAGAAACATATTCGCTATTATTATAGCTCAGGCCGATACTTTTTTAAGATTAATGGATGACACCCACACAAAAGCTTTTGCTGTTAGAAATTCACCATATAGAAGAGAAGCGGTAAAAGGTGGTGGTAAAGAGACACTTAGTTCTGAATTACCAGAAGATGAATTTATTTATCCGTGGCCTCATTACTATATTAGAGAAGAGTCTAATGGTGTGCCTTCATTTATAAGTACATATCCCGGAAGTGTAAAAGTAATAAGTGCTACAAAAGCATATGACCCAGTGTTATGGCCTGAAGTTGATTTTGTGGAAGAATTTTTTAAAGCACAAAAAATAAAAGACACAAACACTAATGTAGAGTTTGACGTTGCTACTGTTGGTGAAAATTGGTTACCAATTACTTCATTTGATTTATTGGAAAATAATCTATATCAGACAGCAACTTATACCTCTATGAATTATGAAATATGGGATAGGAGCACAGTTCACATGTTTTTTTCTGGAATGATAAATAGGTTGGGGACAGATAAATTAAAACTACTTTTAAATTCTTTAGCCCATTTTGAATCTTTAAATTTAGTAACCAAAACTAAAGGGTATTTTGACCTACAAGAATTTTTTAAAAATCAAAATTTTAATTATAATACTTTTTTAGAGGAATTACAAAAATTAGCACCACAAACAGCCTATCAATTATTAATTAGAGATGAGTATAACACACCATACATTAGAGAAAAAATTAATGATTCTAGATTTTCTTTATTGAGTAATATAGGATTTGGTAGTGTAAATTATTATAGTAATGACGGGGATATAGGTCCAGATATAGAAGTATTCGAAAATTCTCTTTTTAACCCACCGGGACAAGAAGGGTTTGAAGCTCCCTTAGAAACATATCCATTTTCCGATTTTGAAGGGACATCACTATCGACTACGTATCTATCTACAGAAACTGAGTGTTTACTGTCAGGAGGCACGTGGGATAGTGTTAATAGTGCATGTACTCTTACTGTACAATATACTCAGGAGTCATGGACTAAAAGTAATTTAGCTGGCGGGGTAAATATCGGGACCTACCAAGAACTGAATTCTATAGGTCAAAGTCTATCGTTTGTTAAATCTCAAAAAATGTATAGTTCCTATGGAACCATAGAAGGTTTAATCACTAATCCTAAATTTTATAATGATGCTGAATGGTTGTATTCGGATTATACCCCACTTATTGATGCACAAATTACCACTAGAAATGTGGATTTACAAAATACTGTAGAATCCTACACCAATTTTTATTCTAAACTCGTCAATTTAACTACAGCTAAAAACCATCCGTTATTTCTAACAGAAGGAACTATAGATTATGGCATAACATACAGTGGAAGTGTTGGACAAAAACAAATCACATCAATTCTAAATACACCATATTTTTTAAATTCTTTAATTGATGGAATTAAGAATGAAATTAATGATGTTACAAACCCATATATCAGTTCGGCTTATTTATTTTTAAATTCATTACCACTGTCAACCCTAAGGGAGAAAACTTTACTACTTGGTAGTACATCATCTGTTGATGCATATGGTGATTATATTGCTAAAGTTCTTAATCAGGTATCTGCGGTTCATCCGTTACCTTATGCGTGGATTTTAAAATATGGAAGTATTTGGCATCGTTATAAAACTTACATAGAAACAGGAAATGATGTGTTGGCTGGAGTATGGGATAATTTTGACGCGAACCAATATTTTAATTATAACACAGGTTTAAATACACAATATAATTTAAATTTAGGACCCAATAAAACCCCAATAATTTTTGGTGGGGAATGGAATATTGGTGGTAATTTTACAAAAATTAATGTAGGGTTTTACCCAGAACTAAATAACTATATGAGTTATTTTTTAACGGGAAGGTTATTATATAATGGTAGTAACATTACCGGTAGCGGAATAACAAGTAATGAAATTAATGCATTTATTAATGATGACACAATGGTTGTTACTCAAGCAAACGCTTTAATTATTAATAGTAGTGCAAATCCAAATAATACATCGGATATGAATTGTACTTTTTGGTATAATTATTATGATACAACCAGAGATTCATTTTTAACTGGATATACAACACCTAGTTATTTTTTATTTCCGTCAGCTGGTGGAATGAAAACACAACAACTACAATTTGAAGTTAATGACCCACAAAAACTGGTTAATAACCCGATAACACATAACGGAGCTATACGATTAGCGTGGGGAATGTCAAGTTATGGATTTTTTGAACATAATAGTAACACTTATCCCACACCCAAGCAGTACTTAAAAGTTATTGATAATGAAAATGATAGTCAAAATTCATTTAATATTACAAATACTACTGAATATAGCAGCATAGAAGAACTTTTTGATATTTTTACCCCAGACATACTAGATGTATTTGAAAATTATTTTTTAGATTTCTGTAAAAAAGAATCGGACAACAATAGTGTATTGGATGTTAGTGGGGGTCTCGTTACTAATCCAACAGTACAGACCTTTCAATCGGTATTACGACAAATGTTAACAATTAAAAAGGATTTAGTGGTTGCGGCAGCAGATACTACAGAATTTAGTTTTAATTTAGGTAAGATACAATTAAATAAAATTAGCACCACATTAACTACATTTTTAAAACAACAAGTAGCTTTTAATTTTTATAACCCTAAAGATGTCAATATTAGAGTATTAAGAACTATTGTTGGTGATGCAGACTATTTTAATTTTGGTTCATATTCCAATAATTTACCGCCTGAACTTACAGTAGCTAATTCCCAACTAGGAAATCCACAAACATGGCAAACACTACAATTAGAAGTAGGTTTTTATGATGATTCATCATCTGGAAGCACTAAAGGTCTATCTTATAGTGATAGTGGGTCTTTGGTTACAGATTTCTTTAAAGAAATGGATATCGAATTTACAAGTAACAACATTACATTGCTACGTAAAGTAATAAGAATGTATGTAACCCAAAAATTATTAGCTCAAGAAACGGGAATACCATTTACCCCAGATATTTTTAAAAGTAATATTAAAACTTATATTATAGACAAATCTGATGAAGCACAATTTAATTTCTTAAATCAGTTTTTTATTGATTTAAAATCAGAATTACCGACAGTTGCCTTAACTCAAGGTGAGGAATTTCAAGAAAAAGCAATATATAATACAGATGAAAATAAATTAGAACAATATCTGGTTTTTAAAACTTTAAATGATAAGTGGATTTCTGGTGAGAATTTTAATAATAAATTATTATTTAAAGATTTTCTATTTTTAGATAGAGCGAATCGTGATATTGGGGATGTCGCTATTATATCTACAGATGCAATTAAAAATTTTGGTAATGACGCTAACGCTAATAATAGTGTATATACCATGGTTGGCTCTATTTTACAAGGAAACTTTTTTAACTTTTTAGCGTTGCCTAGTTATATTAATTTTTATGGTATAACTTCTGATGGTAATAGAAAAATCCCAAAACTAAGTACACAAGATGAAGCAAATGCTGTTTTTGGGACTCATTTAGAAGTAGACTACCTAGACTCATCACCCAAGTTTCTTGTCCAGTATGTCGGAGACCCCTCAACACAACTATCAGATTTAGGTCCACAAACAAAATATAATAATGATTCATTTATGCTTGGAAGAACAGCAGACAACCCATTATTTTCTGATTGTTATGACCCAGCACGGTGCAATAAAGTAGTATCATTTGCGGTTGATTTTGGTATACAAAATCAGGGTGTATTTAAATCCATAAGTTTAAATCAAAGTGAATTTAAAAATACTTCAGAATCATTTATTGTGACAGAAATGATGGCTCAATCAGCTAATGATAATAATATTAAAACACAAGGAATTAGCTTATTTAACGTTTATAAAAGTAGGTCTTATATGTGTAAGATAGAAGCTATGGGAAATGTGTGCATACAACCAACAATGTATTTTAATTTAAGACATGTACCGATGTTTAGTGGGCCTTATTTAATATTGGAAGTGGAACATCAAATACAACCAAACACTATGAGTACAACATTTACTGGTGTAAGAGTGCCATTCCATAGATTACCAGAAGTAGATAATTTAGTTGGGACGGTAAATAAGTCGTTTATAAGTAAAATTAGACAAAAACAAACACAAACACAAACTAAAGTTGCTAGAGGAGGGTTTGGTCCTGAAGGAGAAAACGAAAAAAGTTCAGGGCAAGCTTCTAGTTTATCCAAAGAGAATGTTAAAATGGTCATTGTTCATGTGACGGCAGGTATTGATTATGGTGCAGACCCAGTAGAAAATATAAATAAACAACATAAAGATAGAGGATTTACTGGAATAGGATACCATTATTTAATTTCTCGGGGAACTGGGGGCTCCTCAACAGATGGACACGTGTTAGGTGCACGACCAGCTAATTTAAGTGGGGCACATGTAACAGGTAAGAATTCGGAGTCTATGGGAGTTTCCATGATAGCTAACTGTTCAAAAATGGGAACATACGACACTAAAGGGGGGGATTACCCCACAACAGCACAAAAAACCTCATTAGAGTGGTTATTGTTATGGTTATTATTTAATAAAGAAGTAGTTAGTCTCAAATTCATTGATTTGTCAACAAAGTTAGTTTTAAAATTTAGAGATTACCCCAATAATGATGTTGCACTTTTTGAAATAAAGAATAATAAGTGGGTTTCGGGTGACTCTGGGGTTCCAGCTACAATGTGGGAAAAAGTGATTAAAGGGCATAATGAATTTGCAAATAAACGATGTCCGTGTTTTAGAATGAAAGAAGCTTTAACAACTGGTACATTAACCACAAACCTTAACGATAAGTTAAAGGAATTTTTGATATCAAAGCCCACATCCTTATCTTATATAGAGATACTATTTGATAAGAAAGATAACAACGGGAACGTATCGATGAGTCGTGTAAAAACCGGTTTAAACGCTAAAATTAAAAATACACATGGATACACACCCACCCCATACCCCAATGACACCACTTGGGCAAATAATTTGGCATAACTATAAAAGAATTATATAATTAGATAATTTCACATCTAACCATATATTTATAGTAAAAGAAAACATTATGAAAAATTTAGAAAAAGAATTAGATAAGTTTCTTGGTAAAAAAATAAAAACCAAAGAAGACCTTAAAGTAGAAGAAGAAGGTTTTGAAGAGGTCTGTGATAAAGATACTGGTGAGTGTTATACAATAAAAAGCAAAGATGGACTTATTGAAAGAGTTAATAAAAAAATGGTAACCCAAGACGGTAGAACATTATTAATGGATTAAGATGAGCAAACACACAAACATTGTCGAGAATTTAATTTCTGAAGAAGTTAAAAGATTTAATAACATTAATGGTTATGTTGACCCATTAAATGAACAATTTTTAGGGCTCGGTACCAGAGCATTCCAATTAGAACAAGAAGATGATGAATTAAATTTAGCTGAACCTGATGATACTGAAGAAGAGACTACCGATGAATTTGAATTAGCTGGTGAAGAAGAAACTGACGACGCGGGAGATGAATTTGAATTAGCTGGTGAAGAAGAAACTACAGATACTGGTGATGAGATAGTGTTGGGAGATGACATTGAAGATGAAGAACCAACAGAAAATGTTGAAGAATTAGATGTAACGGAATTAGTTACTATGACTAAAGAAGCTGGTGATAAAACAGACTCACTCGAACAAAATATAGAAACACAAAAAGGTAGTATAGATTCTTTAATGTCTAAAATAGATGATTTAGAGACTAAACTAAACGATATGGACAATATCGTATCATCGGTAGAAAACCTAGAAAGTAAAATTGAAAAATACCGTGCACCAACACCACAGGAAAAATTAGACCTTAGATATTTGGATAGTGGACCATTCAACCAAAAAATAAGTGATTTTTGGGATGAGAAACAAGGCGAGATGTCCAAACAAAAAGATAAGCATGAATACGTGTTAACACAACAGGAGGTTGATAATTATAATGACTCTGACATCAAGAAAAGTTGGGCATATAATGAAGATGAGGAAGAAAATATTTAAGAAGTAAAATAGTAAATTTAGGTGGGGAAGTTTGTTGACTTCCCTATTTTTTTGCGTTACTTTTAACTATTAAAAACAATTTTAAATAAAAAATATTATTATGAGTAGCTTAGATGCAGTTTTAAAACAATATGAAAAAAATCAAGTCAACAGTAGTTCGACTAATAATCTTAGTAGTGAAGAAAGATTAAAAAAATATTTCGCTGCCTTTTTACCAAAAGGTGAAAGTGACGGTGAAAAACTTATTAGAATATTACCCACTTCCGATGGTAGTTCACCATTTAAAGAAGTTTACTATCATGAGGTACAGATTGATGGGAAATGGACTAAACTATTAGACCCGGGTAAGAATGGAGACGGTACACCAACAGGTGAGAGAAGTCCACTAAATGAAGTTGAAGAAGCTTTGAAAATGACAGGCAATGAAAAAGATAGGGAAATTGCTAGACAATATCGTTCAAAAAAATTCTATATAGTAAAAGTTATAGATAGAGAAAATGAAGAGGACGGCGTTAAGTTTTGGAGATTTAAATGGAATTATAAGGGTGATGGTATCATAGATAAAATTATACCTATTTTTCAAAAGAGAGGAGACATTAGTGACCCTAAGGAGGGTAGAGATTTGACTCTAACACTTAAGTCTGTTCCACTTCCAAGTGGAAAGGGTAAATATACTGTAGTTTCAATGGTAATGGCGGAAGACCCAAGTCCTTTATCTCCAGATGAAACTAATATTAAAGAATGGTTAGGTAATACTGAAACTTGGCAGGATGTTTACGCAAAAAAACCAGTTGAGTATTTGGAAGCTATTTCTAGGGGAGAAACACCAGTTTGGGATTCTCAGTTAAAGAAGTATGTTTATGGAGACACAACAGAAACCGTAAGTGTAGACGGTACCACCACAACTACCGACCCACAAAAAGATTCACCAGCAGATACGGATTTACCATTTTAATAAAAGTAAACTATGGCTATAAAGAAGAAAAACTTTAAAGACATCAAAGCAAAATTTTCTAAAAAAGCTTCATTTAAACCAGACCGATTTTTGGACTTAGGTGAAGCTTTTTTAGATGCTACTGGCATTCCTGGTCCGGCCATGGGACATATAAATATGTTTTTAGGTCATACAGATACGGGAAAAACCACAGCATTAGTTAAAGCCGCAAGAGATGCACAACGAAAAGGAATTCTTCCAGTTTTTATAATTACTGAACAAAAATGGGATTTTAGTCATGCAAAATTATTGGGATTAGAATGTGAAGAAAATGTAGATAAAGATACGGGAGAAATTGAATGGGATGGGTTTTTCTTATTTAATAATGATTTCCATTATATTGAACAAATTACTAATTATATTAATGAGTTATTGAACGCACAAGAAAAGGGGGAATTAGAATATGAACTTCTATTTTTATGGGATTCCGTAGGTTCTGTACCTTGTAAAATGACTTTTGATGGTAAAGGTGGTAAACAACATAACGCTTCAGTTTTAGCTGATAAAATAGGAATGGGAATCAACCAAAGAATTTCGGGAAGTAGAAAAGAGAGTTCCAAGTTTACAAATACTTTGGTTGTGGTTAACCAACCTTGGGTAGAATTACCCGATAATCCTTTTGGTCAACCAAAAATTAAAGCCAAAGGTGGGGAATCTTTATGGTTGAATTCTACTCTAGTATTTTTATATGGAAATCAGAAAAATGCGGGAGTTACCAAAATAACCGCTACTAAAGATAAACGAAAGGTTAAATTTGCAAGTAGAACTAAAGTTTCTATTCTTAAAAATCATGTTAATGGTTTAGGATATGAAGACGGGAAGATTATGGTTACACCTCATGGTTTTTTAAAAGGTAAAGACCCAACAGAGGAAAAAAAGTCGATTGAAAATTATAAAAATGAAAATGCTGACTATTGGAGAGAAATTATTGGCTCCGACGGTGATTACAATTTAGCGGTAGAAGATACTGGTGAATTATTTTAAATTAAAAAGTAGAAAAATGGAAAAAGTAGATATTAATATTTTAAAAAATGGCCCAATTTTAATTAATGGCAAAACTCAAGTAACTCAAGATGGTAAAAAATTAGAGTTATCAGAACAATTCGCATTATGTAGATGTGGACAAACTAATAATTCACCAATGTGTGATGGTACACATACCACATGTGGTTTTAAAGGATAATAATTATGAAAAAAGTAGAAAAAGGAGATAAAGTAAAAGTTCATTATACTGGAACTTTAAATGACGGTAATAAATTTGACAGTTCTCACGATAGAGGAACACCCTTAAATTTTGAAGTTGGTACAGGCCAAATGATTGAAGGTTTTGATTCCGCTGTTATGGGTATGGAAACAGGAGATACTAAAAAAGTAAACTTAAAACCAGCCCAAGCATATGGTGAAGTTAACCCAAAAGCTTTAACTGAGGTACCAACAGATTCATTTCCCACCGATTTTAAACCAAAAGTAGATGAAATGGTACAGGGAAGTACAATAGATGGAAAACCAGTAATAGCAAAGGTTAAAGAATTAAAAGAATCTACAATTGTTTTAGATTTAAACCATCCTTTAGCTGGACAAGAACTTAATTTTGAAATAGAATTAGTAGAAATAGAAAAATAGTGTTTAACCCTTTAAAAATAAAACATGCTAAAGACATTAGTCGTCGATGGGAATAGCCTACTACAAACAGGATTTCACGGTGTCAAAGATTTTTACCACAAAGGTAAACATTTTGGGGCTATTTTTCATTTTTTGTATACCATTAAAAAACATCTAGAGAAGATTAATTACGATAAGGTGGTTGTTTTTTGGGATGGTAAAAACAATCGTAATTATAGAAGAGAAATATACCCCGAATATAAAGTCAAAAAGAAAAAGAGATTATCCAAATCTCAAACTGACGACATGTTTCGTCAAAAATATCGGATTACCCAATATTTAGAAGAATTATTTATAAGGCAAGGCGATTTTGAAAATTGTGAAGCGGATGATTGTATTGCATATTATTGCCAGCAATCACCAGACGAACATAAAACAATTATTACTACCGATAAAGATTTAGCTCAATTGATATCCCACAAAGTAACTTTATACTTTCCTAGAGAAGATAAGGTAGTGACTAATTCTGATAAGATTAAAATTGGTGGTTTAAACGTACCAATAGGTAATGTAATAATTGTTAAAACATTATTGGGTGATAAGAGTGACAATATAAAAGGAATTTCTTATTTTGGTGAGAAATCATTATTAAAGTATTTTCCAGAAATAGAAGAAAAAGACCTGACTTTAGAATCTATATTACAGAAAACTAAAGAGATAATAGATGAGGGAAATAAAGAAAGAGGTATGAAAAATCTTAATAACGGTATTTCATCGGATGGAAGGTCTGGGGACGAATTTTTCACCATAAGTGAAAAATTAATTAATTTAGACAATGTTTTTTTACCATCTAATGTAAAAGAAGAGATTAATATGTTAATAGAAGAATCTTTAGACCCAGAAGGTAGAGATGATGAGAACATGTTAAAAATGATGATGGAAGATGGAATGTTTAAAGTATTACCAAAGAAGGAAGATGGGTGGACACTTTTTTTAAAGCCCTTACTAAAATTAAAGAAAAAAGAAATTAATTATTTTAATAATAAAAAAGTTTAAAAATGGAAGAAAAAAAACTATCAAAGTTTGAATTTTTAATGTCGTTAGAAGACAATATTATTTGTCAAAGATATTTTAATGTTAAAGGCTATAAACCTGAAAATAGAAGATGCTTAGATTTATATGAGAATTTAAAATGGATTGAAGTAGTAATTGAAGAAGATTTAAAAATTAAATCAATGAACTACTTAATGGACCAATATAATCGCTATACAAATCATGTCAATTTGTCCGAACAGGATAAAAATATTGAGCAAGATGAGATGTTTCATGTTTATTTAAAATTAAATAGTGAAGTAATAACACATAAAATATTCCCTGCTTGGATATACCCATCAAGGATAAGATACACAGTAGATATCCGACCCTTTGTTTCACAATTTCTAAAAGACTTGAGTGACGTTTTGTCATCAGAAAAAGTTCAAAGAAAATACTTAGAAACGACTCTTTAATGATATTTATAATATACCTAAATCAGTAAACTATATGAAGGAAAGTAAAAGTTTTGGATATTTGGGACATTCGTTCCAGCTTAAGTTAATAAACCAATTAATAACAGATAAAAAGTTTGCTCAAAATATTGTGGATGTAATAGACCCAAAATATTTTGACAATCAGTATTTCAAGTTAATTTCTCAAATGGTTAAAGAATATCATGAGAAGTATGACATCCCACCCAGCTTTGATGCTTTAGACCAATTAACACGATTAGAAGTTTCTTCAGAAATGGCAAAGAAAACTATTTTTGATATGTTATCAGACATAAGAGACTGTACAGCTGAAGACCATTTATGGATTCAAGAGAAAGCTTTAAAATTTTGTAAACAACAAGAACTTAAAAAGGCAATTAATAGGGTTAATAAGATTTTGGAAAAAGGGGATTTTGAATCTTACGATAAGTGTGAGGAATATATTAGAGATGCAATCCAAGTTGGTGAGGGCAATGATGAAGCGATAGATGTTTTTAATGAATTAGATGAGGTTTTAATTGACGACTTTAGACACCCCATTCCTTTAGGTATTAATGGTATAGATAATTTACTGGATGGTGGGTTAGCTAAAGGTGAAATTGGGGTTTTTCTTGCACCTACAGGTGTTGGGAAAACTACAATACTAACTAAAGTAACCAACACAGCTTATAATTTAGGTTTTACAGTTTTACAGATAATTTTTGAGGATAACCCAAAAGTAATACAAAGGAAACATTTAACTTGTTGGACCAAGATTCCAGCCATCGAACAAGCTAGTCGTAAGACTGAAGTTTTGGAAAAATTAGCTCCGTTTAGAGAAGGTAGAGGTAAATTAATTTTAGAAAAATTACCATCCGATAGTATGACCATATCTAAAATAAAAAATAGAATTAGAAAATTAATAGCTGAAGGTAATAAGTTTGATATGATTGTTATAGATTATATTGATTGTGTATTACCAGATAAGCATTTTAATGAATCATGGCAAGGTGAAGGTCTTGTAATGAGACAATTCGAGACCATGTGTAATGAATTAGACGTGGTGGGATGGACAGCTTCACAGGGTAATAGGACCTCAATTGGTGCTGAAGTGGTGACCACAGACATGATGGGTGGTTCCATTAAAAAAGCGCAGGTTGGACATGTAATTATTACTGTAGCAAAAACCTTACAACAAAAAGAAATGGGTCTTGCAACCATTGCAATAACAAAATCTAGAGTAGGAAAAGATGGTGTGGTTTTCGAGAACTGTACCTTTAATAATGAAACTTTAGATATAGATACAGAACAAGCACAAACCCTTCTAGACCTAGAACACCAAAGAGAACAACGAAACGCTGAAAGAGTAAGACAAGCACTCGAAAGGCGTAGACAGACAATAAATAATCAATAAAAAATTAAATTATATGGAAATTTCGAATAGAATTTTATCAGATATTACCGTTTATATGAAATATGCAAAATTTCTTTCAGAAATTCAACGAAGGGAAACCTGGTTTGAATTAGTAACAAGGAATAAAAATATGCATATTAAAAAATATCCTTTTTTAAAGGAAGAAATAGAAAAAAATTATGAGTTAGTATACGATAAAAAGGTATTACCGTCGATGAGAAGTATGCAATTTGGTGGTAAACCTATTGAGATATCTCCTAATAGAATTTATAATTGTGCTTATATGCCTATAGACCATATAGATACATTTAGTGAATGTATGTTTTTACTTTTAGGTGGGACTGGTGTTGGATATTCAGTACAGAAACATCATGTAGCAAAACTCCCACCGGTGAACAAACCTTATCCGAAAAGAAAAAGACGTTTCCTTATAGGGGACTCCATTGAGGGGTGGGCTGACTCTATAAAGGTATTGATGAAGTCTTATTTAAATGGCAAGAGTTCAAGAATTGAATTTGATTATTCGGATATCAGACCCAAAGGAGCTAGATTAATTACTTCTGGAGGTAAAGCCCCAGGACCCCAACCATTAAAAGAATGTTTGGTGAAAATTGAGGGATTATTAAGTGAAAAAGAAGATGGTGATAAATTATCACCGATAGAAGTTCATGATATTGTATGTTATATTGCAGATGCAGTACTAGCGGGAGGAATTAGGAGGGCTGCATTAATAAGTTTATTTTCTGCTGATGATGATGAGATGATTGCGTGTAAATCTGGTAATTGGTGGGAATTAAACCCACAAAGAGGGAGAGCAAATAACTCCGCTGTTTTAATAAGACATAAAATTACAAAAGACTTTTTTATGGAGTTGTGGAAAAGGGTTGAATTATCAGGAGCTGGAGAACCGGGAATTTATTTAAGTAATGACAAAGATTGGGGAACCAATCCTTGTTGTGAGATAGCTTTAAGACCTTATCAATTTTGTAATTTATGTGAAGTTAATGTCTCTAATGTAGAATCACAAGAAGATTTAAATAGAAGAGTTAAGGCCGCAGCATTTATAGGCACATTACAAGCGGGATATACCGAATTTCATTATCTTAGAGAAGTATGGCAAGAAACAACTGAAAAAGAAGCCTTAATTGGTGTATCTATGACTGGAATTGCGAGTGGTGCTGTTTTAGGCTATGATATGGTACACGCTGGTAGATTAGTTAAAAGAGAAAATACAAGAGTTGCAAAATTATTAGATATAAATCCTGCCGCGAGATGTACAACAGTTAAACCAGCAGGAACAACATCATTAACGTTAGGGACATCTTCAGGAATTCATGCTTGGCATAATGAGTATTATGTTAGAAGACTTCGTGTTGGTAAAAATGAATCGATTTATAGTTATTTGTACAATAATCATCCAGAATTAGTAGAAGATGAATATTTTAGACCACATGATACAGCTGTAATATCTATACCACAAAAAGCACCAGAAGGAGCAATAATGAGAACTGAATCACCATTTCAATTACTAGAGAGGGTTAAAACCATATCAGAAGGATGGGTAAAAGCTGGACACAGGAAAGGTAGTAACACCCACAATGTATCAGCGACAATATCCTTAAAAGACGAAGACTGGGAATTAGCTGGAGAATGGATGTGGGATAACAGAGAACATTATAATGGACTTTCAGTATTACCTTATAATGGTGGAACATATAAACAAGCACCGTTTGAAGATTGCACTAAAGAAGTGTATGAAAAAATGTTAAAAAGTTTAAAAGATGTTAATCTTACTAACGTAGTAGAATTCGATGATAATACAAATTTAACTGGTGAATTAGCTTGTGCTGGTGGACAATGTGAGATTGATGTTGATGTTAGTAAAATAAAAAAAAAAGTAATAAGTGATTTCACATATAGTAAGTAAAGAAATATTATACCACTTTATATGTGGTAAATGTTCTAAATGGTGGACAATTGGTGACCACCATTTCTTATTAGAGGACACAGATAATTGGATTAGTTGTCCACATTGTGGGCAAAGAAGTAAAACAAAAGAATTTACTGATGAGAATAAGAAATGATTGGATTACAGATTTATACCATAAAGAAATGAGAGAACGCCAGTTCTACAAAGAAAATGGTAAGTTAATAATGACTGAAGAATATCTAATTAATAGGGGTTATTGTTGTGGTAGTGGTTGCAGACATTGCCCATACTGGCCTCCCCACCAACAGCAAAATACCAACCTAAGAGATAATGTCTAAACTAAGTTTATATGGTTATGCTATAAATGAAACCAAAGAGGTGGTAGAAAGTTTTATAGATGACCATATTTTATTTGGTGAAAATAAGTTAGAGATTGTAACAGGAACTAACCCCAATGTTAAAAGGATAGTAACAGAGATTGTTGAAAATTATGGTCTTCACTATAAAGAACATTTTTATAATAAACAAGTTTTGATAATATCAATATAGATTCTAAGTTACGAGTATTTATATAAAAAACAATTATGCCTGAATTTGGAACATATGGAATAGATTTCCCATTTCAAGACAGTGATGTCGGTGATTATTTGAAATTAACAGATAATGCAGAAGAAGAAATTAAAGCTGATTTAATTCATCTTTTATTAACTAGAAAGGGAAGCAGATATTATTTACCAGATTTTGGAACTAGATTGTATGAGTATATTTTCGAACCGTTAGATTCTCCAACATTTGATTCCATAGAAGGTGAAATAAGAGAACAAGTAACAAAATATATACCAAACCTCACCATAAATTCTGTTGTTGTTGAACCCGCTTTAGAAGCTGAAGAGACACCAGGAACTATTGTGAGTGATAATGACCCTAGAGTATATAGAATTGCTGGACAAGGAACTAAAGAAAATACAGCTAAAGTTAAAATTAGTTATACTATTAGTAATAATGCCTTCGAAACTAAGGATTTTGTGATAATTAATATATAATATGGCAAATAATAAGATATCCTACACTGAAAGAGATTTTGTTGGTATTAGAAGTGAACTTTTAAATTATGTCCAACAACAATATCCCGATTTAATACAAAATGCAAACGATGCATCCATTTTTTCTGTTTTTCTTGATTTAAATGCTGCTGTAGCAGATAATTTACATTATCATATAGATAGAAGTTTACAAGAAACAGTATTAGATTATGCAAATCAAAAGTCTTCTCTTTTTAATATAGCTAGAACTTATGGATTAAAAATACCATCTAATAGACCATCTGTCTCGGTTTGTGATTTTACTATTACCGTACCAGTCGCACAAGTTACTGGTGGTGGGGATAAAGAAGATGTCAGGTATTTAGGAACGTTGAGGCGTGGTTCACAAGCAATGGGAGCGGGTCAAGTTTTTGAAAATATATATGATGTAGATTTTTCCACACCATATGACGCCACTGGATTTCCTAACCGAACTAAGATACCTAACTTTAATTCTAATGGTACGATAGTTAGTTATAATATAACCAAACGAGAAGTTGTTGTTAATGGTGTAACAAAAGTATTTAGAAAACCAATTACTGAGACAGATGTAATGCCATTTTTAAAAATATTTTTACCTGAGAAAAACATACTTGGTGTGAGTGCAATAATACAAAAAGATGGTACAACAACCCAAGCAATTCCCAAATCCACAGAATTTTTAACCTCACAAAATAAATGGTATGAGGTAGATGCCTTAGCACAAGATAAGGTATTCACCATAGATAGTACTAAACAATCCGATATGCCTGGCGTAAAAGTGGGAAAATGGGAAACTGTAGACCAACGGTTTATAACTGAATATACACCAGAAGGATTTTTCTTTTTAACATTGGGTGGTGGTACCAATAGTGCACAAGATAGTTTAAGTGATTTTACCCAACAAGGGTTTAATATGGATTTAAGTAGGTATATGAATAATATCTCTTTAGGTACTACACCCAGAGCAAATACCACTCTTTTTATTCAATATAGAGTTGGTGGGGGAAAAGCTACAAATATTGGACCCAATACTATAAATAGCTTTGGCACTATAGATTTTGTAATTAATGGGCCCAATTCAAATATAAACACATCTGTTTTAGATTCACTTAATGTCAATAATGTGACCGCCGCTGTTGGTGGTGCAAATCAACCCACCATAGAAGAAATAAGAAATTATATTGGATTTAATTTTTCAGCACAAAAAAGAGCAGTAACCGTAAGTGATTACCGGTCTTTAATAAACGGAATGCCGGGGATTTTTGGTGCACCAGCAAAAACAGGAATAATAGAAGAAGAGAATAAAATTTTAGTAAATTTGTTATCATATGCGAGTGATGGGAGTTTAACTTCAAAAGTTAGTACCACACTAATGAAGAATATTGCCGAATATTTATCTGATTATAGGATGTTAAACGATTATATCGTTACCCAACCTGCACAAGTAATTGATTTATCAATAGATGTTGATATTGTAGTTGAGCCATCATTTAATCAAGGAGAGTTAGTGACAAATATAATTGACACTGTAAACGATTTCTTTTCACCTGATAATAAGGAAATGGGTCAAGATGTCTATATTGGGGAATTGAGTAGAAATATATCATTACAAGATGGGGTTGTTAATTTAATAGACTTACGAATTTTTAATAAGGTTGGTGGACAATATTCTAGTAATGAGGTATCCCAACGGTACTTAGACGAAGCTACAAAACAAATTGAATTGATAGACGGGATAATATTTGCACAACCAGACCAGTCATTTCAAGTTAAATTTCCAACCAAAGACATCGCGGTAAGAATTAAAACTACTACTCAAACTACTATTTCGTAATTAGTTTACATATTTCTAAGCTTAATTAAATTTGATTTTAATAGGATAACTATTTATTTGTTAAAGATATTTTATGCCTCAATCAGTTAGAATAAGAACTACAGTAAACGACGATAAGAATATCCAACTAAGATTAGAACAGGATTTTGATTTGCTTGAAATCCTAAGTTTAAAAATATCAAAGTCGGATATATACAACAGAATGTGTGCAGATTATGGTGTGGTAGTTGGGAGAGCTATAGCTAATGGTGGTTTTGGTATCCCTAACGCTAAAGTGTCCGTTTTTGTTCCCCTTACAGAAGAAGATGAAAACGACCCAATAATATCCACATTATACCCATATAAGCAAGTAACAGATAAAAACGAAGAAGGTTATAGATATAATCTTTTACCTAAAGTTTCTGAAGGATGTAACCACACCCCAACCGGTAATTTCTTTACCGCGGATGAAGTTGTAAATAATCCAGTGGTATTGGAGGTTTTTGAAAAATATTATAAATATACCACAAAAACTAATGAAAGTGGTGATTTTATGATTTGGGGCGTTCCCACAGGAACCCAAACAATCCATACAAGTATTGATGTTAGTAACATTGGTTGTTATTCTATGAGACCATATCATTTTATTAATCAAGGCATCGACGCTTCACAATTTGAAAGTGCATTAGAATTTAAAGAGTCAGAAAATTTAGATACGTTACCCCAAATAGTAATACAAAATAAAGTTGTTGAGGTTGTACCTTTTTGGGGGGATGATAATTTATGTGAAATAGGAATATCAAGAATAGATTTTGATTTAAGAGATTCTGGTGTAGAAATAATCCCGAGTGCGACATTTATGGGTTCTATAATTACAGATGATGATAGTAATTTTGTTGGCATTGAAGGGACACCAGCTAAAAATCAAGGACAATTATGTAATTTAACTACAGGAACTGGTGTGATTGAATCTGTTAGACATACAATTTTAACTGAAGATGATGGGTGTACCCCAAAATTAGAATATTTTGCATTAGAAAAAGGGGGTAAAGTAATTGACGGTAATGGGTCATGGGTTACACAGTTACCAATGAACTTAGATTTTATAATAACTAACGAATATGGGGAACAGGTCATATCTAATGACCCAAAAAAAGGCGTTCCAACTAAAGCAAAATATAGATTTAAAATTAGTTTTGATTCGAGTGGTTCAGAAGTAAGAAATGCAAGTTATTTAATTCCAAACATTAGAGAATATGTAGATGATACAGAACCGGGTTCGCCATCACCTAGTTATTCGTTTTCGGATAATATTATGGACTATCCTTTAGATTCTAATTTATCGTGGGAAAACTCCCCAGCTTATAAATGTGAAGATTATTTTTATGAATTTGGACCTAATAAAGTATATACAATTGCAAGTTTTATAGACAATTATAGGAAAAATGTTCAACCTGACACAGAGACACTTTATCCCCAATCAAATAATAGATGGAGATTTATAGGAATTAAATCCATTAATCCTCCAGCAGAAAGTAGATGCACCGATACCAATAAAGAATTTCCCGTCAATGATTCTTTTAGGGGTGGAAATACGTTTTTTGCCCAACAACAAATTTCCAGAATAGTACAAATGGTTACCATTTTATTAGCGGCATTATCTATTGGGTTTGGTGCAATTCTATCGGTAATGAGTTTTGCAGCTTATGCTGAGGATACAATGAACTTAATGGGATTATGGATATACATCTATCCTTTTGCGCCTGGTTTAGCTGTTTATTTGGGGTCTTGGATTGGCCAAATAGTTATGATTATATTAGTTGCTATTTTTGTTATGTATCCATTAATAGATGTATTATTTGGCTCATTTTATATCCAAAAGAAATTATATGATTATCCAAATTGTGAACCATGTTTCTGTGGACCACCATATAAATTTGTAATGCCTCCACTATGGGATATTGCCGGATATACTACTGTTAAGGGTAAAATGCAAGAAGTTATAGCGGATGACCCAAATAGCATAAGTAAATGTGATATGTTGGGATTTGCCCAAGGAGGGGGCAATGGCGAGCATTGGCGAGCATTAAATAATAGTGCCCCCAGAGGTTGTTGGATTTTACAATTTGACCCAGCCTTAACTGACCGAGTTAAGGGCGTTATTGGTTTTATGATTGGAACTGTTTTTATACCACCCCCTTATGGTGGTATAGCTTTCGGTATATATATGATAGTTACCTTATTATTAATAGTTGTTTGGTTATTTAACGATATATGGCAGATGTTTAGGTCTTTGAATAGGTGGAGAATATTAGCGAATATTTATACTGGTTTATGTCAAGGCATATTTAATATGAAATTTAGTAATAATTGGATTAATGGTACATTATATCATTTTAAATTTGCTAATAAAGGGAGAAAAACACTAGATGATGGAACTGAAGTCCCAAACCCCATTTACTTATATCCTGATAGGGTAGTGTGGAGACAAGATGATGACCAAGGGATAAACTATTATTATAGGAGTACCCCCTTTTCATTAGCCACGGGTTTTGGTCATCAGAACCCAAATATTGCCAGCAGTACGGCTTGGCCTGTACATGGTTCTCAAGCATTTGGCGCTATAGCTGTAGCACACTGTGGAATTAATTTCCCAACAACTATTTGTGAACTAGGTCCTTTGGACCCCTGTATAACATCTATTTGTGCATCAAATAATCCAAATGAGAACACACAATGCTTTTTTATAGATAGACTAACACCTAGTAGTTTCCAACCCAGTGAAGAATTATTAGGGAGAGAAATAGAAAGAAAAATATCCATACAAGTTTTTGATAATTTTAGGTGGTCTGGCCTTAATAAATGGTTTGGAGCGGACGCGGAACCTGGTGCGACCTACAATAGAAATGTTGGAAATGTGAGAAAAGGGTCTATGGGAACTGCAGTTTGGAGAGGAAGAGTAATTGATGGGGATATTGCACAATTGTTAGCAACAAATAATATGGCGGGAGTGTCAGTTTTTACTACTGACGTTCAGGACCCCTACTATGGTTTTGGACCTGGAGGTGGGCAATGGCAATCACTCTACGGCAGTGGTATTGGCGGCATTACAACAATATCGTCAGTATACCCTTTATTAACAAAAGATTATGATTTAATAAACTGTTTGTTGGGCGGTTCTTTTGGTATTGAAAATACACAAGTAGTCCCATATTATGTTTGGCAAAAAGCAGGAATTGGGTATGGTAACTTCAATAACGATTATGCGTTTAATCAAGGAGCACAGGCTATATGTGATAATACATCCATTGAAGTAATTGGTTACCAACAAGGTAATTTGTACCCACGACCTAACCCCACACCCCCAGAAGGTGACCATGATGGGGACTGGAGTACACCATCATTTTATGGCGGAGACTTAAGACCACCAGACCAAGGACAGTTTGTTTTTACTTTACCAGCACCGTTATCAAACCAAGATATTAGATTAGGTACTACATTATTTTATTATTTTGGGTTGAGACAAGGAGCATCAGCTTACGATAGATTTTTAAATGAGTATTTACCACCAAAAGAAGATGAGTAAAAATATAAAAATAATACCCGCGGAACAAAAGTTTAAAGGCGCACCACCATTAGACCAGAAGTTGAATATAGAGTTAGAACAACAATCTCTCGAATTAATAGAGGGCGACATAAGTGTTCCATTAAATTTAGGTGAAAGATTTAATGATGAAAGACAAAACATTTCATTATATAGGGTGTACGGGAAATTACAACCATATATTGATAACGCATATTCTGGGACCGCATTTCAAACTACGTCAAGATTATTTTTTAATTTATATAGTGTAGGACCAATAAATTATTTAACATGGAATGGGTTTCCCGAGTTTCAAGAATTTGATTTTATTAGAACAGATGTAGATGAATCTGTTGGTGATGAAACTAATTGGAATTTATATATAAGCATTCCCACAGAGTGTAACTCTACACAACCAATGGTATATCAAGCAGAAGAAGGGGGCGATGTTTTAAATTTTACGGCATCGGATGGAATTCCATTTTCTGTTAATAATATTGGAAAGGGTGGTAAAACTTTAATAGAATTTAACTGTGCGGCACCACATGGATTAAAAATGGGGCAATACGTTAAATTAAACATTGATGGTTATACGTTTCCCAATAATGTAGACACTTATCCGGTATATAGTATCGGAAACCAAACAAGAAATTCAGATAAAAATGTATTTTCAGTTTTTATTCCTGTAGTTAATTTAGTGGGACCTACAATACCACAAAATTCATTGGGTACATTTAAACGACAATTAAATCCTAATGACACAAAATCTATTTCTTCTTATTATGTTATAGAACATGAAATTATTACGAATGTTAAGGATTATAATTTAAATAAATGTGCATTTGCTGAAGGAATATTTAAAACCGTAAGCAAGTTTCAAAAAGGTTTAGATAATCCAGATGGTGTGGGAAGAGAAAGTGTTAAGGTGGACTACCCTACGTATTTATATTCATTTATTGAAGATATTGATGTAAAAAGATACTTGGACAATTTACAGAGGCCATTAACTACTTTATTTGTTACTGTAATGTTAAGAAATAATTTAGGGTATTTTGATTATCCACCCACATATGGTTGGTCGTGGAATTATCCATATTATTTTGTTCACGATAATTTATCTAATCAGATTGTTAGAGGACATCCCGGTGATTTACAACCAATTTCTGGTATTATCTTACCTAACCCACCAAACCCCAACATTAATTCAGGAAAAGCGTTACAAGTAGGTGATAAATTAAGAGGTGCGTTTACCGAGTATAATATGTATGAATTAAAAGAAAGAACAATTAGTGAAATTAGACATAATTTTAATTTTAAGAATACAATTTTTGGTAATAATCTAGATAGTGGGTGGGGGTATGTTTATAAACCACATTATAATGTCCCCATAAGAGTATATTCAAATTATATCGAAACAGGGCAATCAGACATTGTTGCAAATATACCGAGCTATTCCACATATTTTGAGGATGAAAAAATATGGAAATGGAGAGACATATATGATATTGGATTTGTTGAGGGAAGTCATGGGGTAGATTATCCGTTTTTAAATAATTCACACTACCCAAAACGGGATATTGAATTTTTTGTCCATAGAAGATTAAGGTCCACTGCATTTAATACCACCATTAGTGTGAGTGGTGCATCGGACACATTAGAAAATTTAGTTATAGATGGCTGTGAATAAATATAAATTAAGACTTAATAGACTCCAAGACGACAATCTTGATAGAGACCTAATAATACCCATTCAAAATACAACTGATGAAGTGGGAAGGGGAGATTTGGTAGCTGATTATGAAAAGGAAACATTAGCTAAATTATTAGGTTTAAAGAAAGACTATGAGGTTACACGATATGCCCACGCTCCTCTTATTGATGGAGACCCAAGCCCAAACATATTTTATAATTTTAATTTTGGCTATCTTTTGGATTCCACTAATACAGGCTTTGATGTTACATATAGAAAAGCCCCAAATCAGACTTTTCAATTTAATGACGCTACTTTAAATCCTACTGCACCATGCCCTGACCAGTGGGAAGAAGCATATCCGGGTCCACCAGATGGACCACCAATGTATATACCGTCAGGGATAATAACAACTGGAGATACGGGGTTATACGGTTATGAATTACAAGATTTCACTGTGGAAGAAACATACAGGAATGAAAAAAGTTTTGTTAAAAGTTTTTTTAAACTGGACCTATACGATTCACCAATACGAAATGAACAACAATTGTATGTTAGTATATTACTTAACCCGATTAATGGGAAAAAGTTATTTATGCCTACATTAAACTCTGGGTGTAGCGGAAATTTAGGTGGAAGATGGAATTGTAAACCATTAGATGAACAAAATTCACCCATTCCTCAGTTTGAATTGGACCCATTTAATAATAATGATGGGTATTACATTTATTGGTTAAAAGAAAATACATTTTTAGATTTGTCTGTATTTTATATGTCATGTAAATTTTATAATGGAAAAACTGGTGTAGTAACTTCATTTTTAAATACACCACAGACTAGTTTACCTACACCTTATAGTTTTCCCACACAAAATTATTTTTATTATAGAGTAGAATTAAATAAAAATAATTACACATATACTATGTATAATGCTACTAATGATAGGGTTGGTGCAACTCAAAATACATCACTAAACTTTTACGAATATTTTAATTCACCATAATGGAAAAGTACTCTTTCATAATTAAACGACGATTTTACCCTGGTCAGGTTGAGGTTATACCCCCCCAGTTACCACCCAGTTATACTGCCTTACCACAACCTATATCTCCCAGCACACCCCAATGTGAAAATTGCTATTTTAATAACGGTGGATATTGTGAATATTGGAAAGCACAGATTAAAGAAGACTATATATGTAATAGATGGCGTTCCATAGCTTCACAACAATCACAATTACCAAAAGACCCCCCTTGTTTAACTGGGTTTACAGTTCCAATTATTTTAACTGAAGATTTTAATGATATTGGGGTATACACACCATTTGATGGTCTGATAGTACAACGAGATGTTATTAATAATTTTGTTTATGTTGCTACAGGATTAACAGTTACAGTACATAATACTTCTGATACTGAGTTTAAACGATTTTTAACGTTTGGTGATTATATAATTGATTGGGGTGACAACACACCTGTGACTACATTAACTGTGGGAGTTACGAGTGCAAATCATACGTATGCTGGAGCTAATTTAGAAGGGTATACGATTTCATTAAAACAAGTTAACCCCTGGGGCACTACGACGATTAAAAAAATAATTTCATTACCCTACACATCACAAGCAAATATACCCAACCCTTTTGGTGTAATAGAAATACATCCACCAAATATGGGGGACCCAATTGCGTGTGATTCTATTTATCAAAGTTATATCTATAGTGGTGATAGTAATCCCGACGTATATGACTTTTTTAGTTTTAATAGTATTGATGTCCCATATGTGGTTACTGGGTATACAACAGATAGTAGACTTTCGTTGTTTACAACTTATGGGCCCAATTCCTTACCACCTACAGGAATGACTCAAGTTTTAGTGGAAGATTTAAGTGGTGAGATAATTGAAGTTACAGATAGCTTTACTTCTTATACGGTTAATAATATTACATATACAGACTTTAAAGATGATAAAACTTATTTCCAAGCATATAGCAGTGGGTGGAATGTGGATAATTTAGAGTGGGAATGTTGTGATGAAACCGCTAGTGACCCATGTCAATGTGCGGAGTTTGGTGAAACAATTCCCTCTGGTGAATGGAGCAACATTAAACCATATGTTAGACAAGCTACAGTTTCATATAATGGGTGTTGTTGGTATTGTAATCCCACCACATCTAACTTATATGAGTGTATGGGTAAACCAACACATGAAAGTACATTATGGGTCCCATGTGTTCCATGTAATGTTGTGGAGGAAATTGAAGGGTAGTGTATAATTAAAAAAAAAAGAATATGGAAATAAATAACATATATAAACTTATATTTAACTTTATTTTATAATGGCAAGAGGAAAAAAAAATCCGTGTGGTGCATATGTGCACGGGCCCAGCCCCTCAAATATGTGGTGGAATGCTATGCCAACATTTAATGATGAATGTGAAGATGAGGGAGGTGTGCCTGACCATAGTGGTCTTGGAACTTACCAGAATAAAGGATTTTGTTGTGATTTTTTTGGAAGAATTGGAACTGCTGCTCCATGGCAAGAATATTATGATTATGAAATAGGGCAATTAATTTTTGCAACAAAAGGGAAGTGTGTTGGTTGTCCGATGCAAGCTTGGTCGGCCCACGAATCAATACCAGGAAGTGGATGTTTACCTCCCACCAAAAACGAGCCCTGCAGACACTGTGTAGGTGTAAGGAATGACTGGAAGAATAAGTGGAGCTTTTGTTATTTTAGTACAAACATAAATGTTGGGTGTACTAATCCAGACTCTTACGGGTTAATTACCCAAGATGTTGTGAATAATGCAACATCTACAAATATAGGCAATGCAAATGGAGCGTGTCCTCAAAATTGTATGCAATTACTAGAAAGCTATTATAGCAACTTTGCAGTATATGGAAATGCTTCTATACCTGCCGAAGTGTCTGCTTTAGGATTTGACAATAAAAATCAGTATGATTGTGAAACTGTAGTAGACGGTGAAGCGAATTCAGGGCCAAAATTAATTTATGCGGGCGGATGGTGGAATGGAAGTCATAATATTCCTTCGTCTGCTTATAAGGGGAGTGCCGGTAAGATTAATATTGCATACCCGAGTGGTAGAAATCTAGACAAATTAGTGAATGGTGGTTTTAAAGGTTATTTACATACAGGATGGAACGTAGGTAATGCTTTCGGTAGAATAAGTTCAGCACAACAAAATACTGTGTCTACTATGTGGAGAAGGAAAAGCCTCTATACGTTAGATAACTCCACGACAGACCGAGAAGGAGCAGACCTCTGTTGTGGTTATGTATCATTTGGGTGTACAGACCCAAATTTTGGCAGTTATGACCCTTTAGCTCTTATGAATTGTGATGGAAAATTAAGAACTAATAAATACGTATATGATTCTCTTGGTAATCAAACATGTTATGAGTATGCTGACCCACCAGTCGACCCTAATGCTCCCGGAGGCGCTACTAATCATTTAGATACCGCAGATGATTTTTGTTATGAGGGAAATTTAGATTGTTCCGTATGTCTTAATAGTAACAATGAATACATACCACAACCTTCGACTGTAACTAACCATCTAGATAATTATGGAAATGCTACCGTATGTACAAACAATATTTGGTTGGCGTGTGGTGGTAGTGGGGAGATATCGTTAAGTGCGTGGAACCAAATGACAAACCAAAAACCCAGCAGTTCATTATATGGTACGGGAAACTTTTGGGATAAGTCTGCTAGAAGACAGGGTGGTACTTGGCCTTCTAATGAAAGACCTCTTTGTTCTTGTACAAATGAAGGGTGTATGAATCCAGCTGCAGATAATTATTCTAGTTTAAATACCAAAGACTGTTTAGGGGAGCCCATAACCACACTACTACCATTTGGAAATGAAACATGTTGTTATAGTCAACAATATGGTTGTAGTGTCTCCACCAGTGATAATTATTTTTGTGTAATAGATTTAACTGGTGATGGAATACCCGATAACGCTCAATGGTGTATGGACCCCGTCACAGGAATACCGTGTGACCAGACATCATGTGGTTCGACTGGAGGTGTTCCATTGAGTAGTAATGGAACCCAATTTCCCCAAAATTTAACAGTACAAATAATAGAGGATGGCTCTTGTGATATAGATATTACCCCTGGTTGTATGGATGATGGTGGTACCAGTATTGGTGGAAGTTGGCCAGCACCTATATATCCTGGTTATTCAGCATTAAATTTTAATGAAGACGCTACAGTTCATGTACAAACATTATGTGAATATGGTTTAGGTTGCATTGACCCACAAGCAACAAATTTCCAAACACTTTGTGATGGACAGTCCTTCAGTGATGTCGTTTTTAATATTAATAATCCAGCCAACCCTGATGCCGCACCATTACCTTTAATTGATGTACAATTTGTAGAAGATAATTTAGTGCCGCGTGCACAGTGTTGTGATTATAACTTACCAGGTTCTGGTTCAGGTTGCACCGACCCCTCAGCTTTAAATTTTAACCCTTTAGCGATATTTGATGATGGCTCATGTTTTTATTCTGAAGAAGGATGTACGGACCCTGTGGCACTAAATTATAACCCAGAGGCGACAATAGATGATGGCTCATGTATATATTCTACAGATTTTCCTGAAGAAGGTACAAATTTTTTAGATGGGAGTGAGATAGAACTCTGTATGGACCCCCTAACAAAAGAAGAGGTATTAATGAATGTTTGCCAACCCACAGAAATACAATCGGAAGTATTTATTGAAAGAGGTAAACAATCGGTTTTTGAACCAAACCAAAGATTAGGAGAAATAAACACAATTGGTGGATTAGAAATTTACGGTTATGGATTTTATAACATAAAAAGACAAATATAATTTAATATGGCTTTAGGTACTTACGGAATAAAAAGATTATCAGATGTTTCTCCAGAAGATGTAGAAATATTATCACTCTATACCCCCTCTAGGGAAAGTGTAGAACAGGCAACAATAACGACTTTGGATGCAAAAAGTATTTTAAGTCCTTATTATCATAATGCAAATACTGGTGGAAATAATGGTATTGAGTTATTAGGTGGGGTATATAATTTAAGATTACCTAATAATGAATTTAACAATAAAGGTATATATACTTTGGTTATTAGACCTTTAGAAATCAGAACAACTATTACTGATTGTGGTGTTTTATCATCATTACCCAATGTAAAAGGATTAGTTTTTGATATTAATAATGTACCATTAAATTCTAGAAATAAGTTTGTAAATAATGGTTTGGTTGGTTACCGCATAGAATATTTAAATGCTGATGGAACTAAGATACCAAATTTTTATAGAATTGTAACATCTTCATTCTTTTGTGAACCAATAACTCAAAATTTAACAAATAGTAACCAAAAAGCGATTAGATATAGGTATATTAACGGGGGTAGTAATTTACTTTTTTGTACATTAACACCCACCTCAGCCCCATCCAATAAACCTACAGCCTTACCCTACATTGGTCAACCAGCACAGAATGTGGTTATAACGAATACACATTTTAATCCAATAACTATAGAAATTGAAATGGTAGACTACGATGTAGATAGTCTAGGAATCGCGTTATATGGAAATCAAACTAAATCACTTAGTGATGGGATATATACAATTTACGATAGTGATAATAATATATATAAGCAATATAATTTATACGAAACACGAGACCAATTTGGAGCACCACTTTATGAGGTGAGACAAGATAGAGGTAATAATATAGACTTTACAAAAGCGTTTAATAATATTGCACAACAATAATGGCGAACGGTATTTATAATAGTAATACCCCACAAATTCCGGGTAATGGAGCAGACCTATTTGGGGATAAGTTAGTTGGAAACCAATTTACGGACGGCACTTCTCAATTTACCCTGGGTAATTTTAGCATATACTCGAATGCCGCACCAAAAGATTCCAGAGATTTTTCCTTAGGTAATTTTTCCGAACCGATAACATTAGATACCTTACAGATAGAGGATATAACACAAGCAAAGTTATATGTTAGTAATAGTTTAGAGGTTTTTATAAATTTTGATAGGTCAAAAGTAAGTAATTACGCCTTATATGGTTCATTAAGAGAACGAATTAAAGTTGCAGTCCAAAATGTAATTAAGAAATTTCCTGCCGCCATCTTATTTAATAATGTAAGAACATGGTCAGACTATAATACTGGAGACACCGCAGTTAATATCACATATGAACCCAGTGACAATCAAACATTCATAGATTTAAATCTATATACGATATATAATCCTTTTAGTATTGATTATACCAAACAAGCTAAAGATACACTAACTTCTAGTGATAGTATTGAACTTAGAAATTTAGTTTTATCTTTTAAGAAATATGCGTTATTTTATAACGATAAAGAATATCCCTTACAATATTTAAAACCCACATCAGGAAATACAACAAATGGGTTTTTAACTATAGCTGTTGACGGAAAACCATTTGGTAATTCCGTTACCACAATAGATTCCTTTTATATTAAACCCACCACTACAGAAACAGAAAAGGCATTTGACCAGTTGAATGACATGGAGAAATTTTTGGTGGAAAGAAAAAGTACACCCAAGTACACCGCTAAATTCCAACAACCTACCGAAACAGATAGTGGAAAAATAATACAAGCTACTAAGTCAATTACTTGGCCTACTACAGATTTTTGGAATATTAGGATAAATGGTTTCCCATTTGAAAAATATTTGGAAGATTTATATGATATTGGTGATTCATTTGATTCATATAAAACGAATTTAATTTCTAGATTTTTAACTACTGCAGCATTTAAGGAGTTTGATACTATAGATGAAAAAGTAGATAAGGTATTGAAGATATATGGTAGAAGTTTTGATGTAATAAAGAAATATATAGACGGATTAGTTTACATGACCAATGTAACTTATGATGGTGTAGATAATATGCCCAATACCTTACTTAAAAACTTTGCAAGAACTCTAGGTTGGAAAACACCGTCAGCAATTGAAAACAAGGGATTTTTAGATTCTATTTTTTCTAGAAATCCAGATACGTTATATGAAGGGCAAGTTACTAATCCCACACCAGCTGAATTAGATACAGAATTATATAGACGACTATTAGTTAATACCGCTTATTTATTTAAATCTAAGGGTACCAGAAAAAGCATTGAGTTTATGCTTAGATTTATTGGTGCACCTGAAGCTCTAATTGAATTTAATGAACATGTTTATGTGGCGGGAGCACCAATTAACATGAAACAGTTTAATGAACGAATAGCGTATATTTCTGATGGAACCTACACTGAAGAAGTACCAGTTAGAGATTCATATTTCACTGAATTATCGGGTACATTCCCACCCATTACCATTACTGGATTTACATACGGGTACGAAACAGTCGTTAAAGAAACTAAGGTTGGTAGGTATGCTTATCCTGTGGATGAAAGAGGGTTTCCTACAAAACCAAGATATGGTCCAGATGCTTATTTTCAAGCTGGAGAAGGGTGGTTTGAAGAGACTACTGAACATAGGGGTAAAAGGGTTGTTGATACCGCCACTTCCGTGTTTACTGGAAATACGCCTGTTTTAAAAACTAAATTAAATAAATTTACTTACGGAGAACCATATTTGGATTTATATAGGAAATTTCCCGATATGAATTTAGGATTTCCAATTGTTAGAACGCCAGACAATAAAAAATCATGGGTAAAAAAAGACACTTACAATTTAAGACAATATAATTTAAGAGATAGAGGAACTTATTATTACACCAATACAGATAAACTTGTATTAAATGTTAAAAATGTTGAATTATATCTTAATGTTGGTCAAGGCTTAGAGTGGGATGTGTGGAATCTATCTAAAAGGTATGGTTGTCCATTTGGTCCTACAGCATTATCATCCCCGTATCCCGGCATAGGTGGTCCAGATTGGACAGAAATTGTTGTAGATGCGTCTAAATTATCTTTCTTTGAATTTGCTGAAAAATTTTGGAGAGTTTTAATAAATGTTAAAAATAGATTAACTATAGATGACGGACATGGTGGTGGATACCCCACATTATTGAATATATACTTAAATTATTTAGATAGTGAAAATGTATGTGGTGTTCCTAGCAATAAGTACACATACGAAAAAATGATTGCGTATGTAGAAAATCTTGGAGATTATTGGATTAGATTAGTGGAACAATTTATTCCAGCAACTACTATTTGGACGGGTGGTATTAAGTATGAAAATTCTATTTTCCATAGAGATAAATTTGTCTATAAACACGAACCGTTATGTGATGATACAGAATGTTTTGGTTCATTTGTAACATGTTGTGAGCCCATATTTAATGATATATTAGTAGAAGCGGCAAATACTTGTGGTGGACTTTTATTTAGTGGTGCAACATGGCAAAATAAAATAACTTTAGGTGGTACTGAATATATGGGCGACATATATTATAGTAGTACTACAATATATGATATACCAGACACCTCAGACTGGTTAGGTGATATGACCTCTATCCTAAGTGGTATTACCCAAGATGTAATGGACCCAAATCACCTATTAAGTTATTATTTAATAAATGATATTACAGACCCAAATATACCCAACTTAACAGACCCAAATTGTATAATTGTGCAAGGTCCGTGTGGTACGGGAGAAGAGATATGTGATTGTCCAGAGGGATATACGTATGATGAAGTAAGTGAGTCATGCGTCACCTACACCGCAAGTACTGTAACCACAGGGGAGACTATTGTAAAGGCAGATGGGGTTAGTAGTTATGGCCAATTTGGTGCCCGCTTTTGTATACCGGGTACTTACACAACATGTGGAAGTGGTGCTACAGCTGCTAATTTTAATGTAATTGGTACGGTGGCTAATCCGTTTTGGGACGCCGCTGGAACAACCACCCAAGGTAGACTAAATCAAGTCGGAGTTAATAATGCAACAATGACTAGTACCACTCAATTCTTTGGGTTTTCAAGATGTGTAACTGCACCAGCTGATGGGGAATATCTTTTTGGAATGGCGGGGGATAACCAAATAAGAGCTACATTAAATGGTACACAGATAGTTGAAAATCCTTGGGATGGTACAGCTGGGGCTCTTCAAAATTTTAATTATTGGTGGGTTTGGCCCGTTACCTTAAATGCTGGAAGTAATACACTCTTATTAGAAGGTGCAAACGCGACAGCATTTGGTCCAGCGTCTTTTGGTTGTGAAATAGTTGGACCATTCCCTGTAGGTACTTTTACTGTAAACACAGATTTTGATATATTTGCTACGCCCGCAGGGGTGAGTGCATATACAGCCAACACCATCTTTTCTAGTTTAGATGAGGTAGGTGGTATATTTAATACCGAAACCAACACATGCCCCTCTGGATACACCTACGATTTATGTACCGATTCGTGTATTCGTACTGTACCAACAGAATGTGTTACGTATCCAGCTGGAAATGACGCGTGGAATTCAGATAACGGTGTTGACCCACATTATTTTACGTCAGAAATTTGTTTAAATGTAACAAATGTACAAGTAACCCCAGTTCCTCTAGATACAGATATATACGCTTTTTATGATACATCATCAAACCCATTTGATACAGCTCTAGCAACCAGAGATAGCATAAACACTTGGGCAACTTCTTTATCTGGTTTTACAGGTAATGTTTACCACATACCCTTAGCTGATGAAAGGTGGTTGAGATGGGCAACTATTCCGATATCAGGTGGGACCTTTGACACTCCGACATGTTGTAATTGGCAAAATACATTATATGGCTCCCAAAATAATTTTTCTAATTTACCAAGTGGTACCACATATACTGGAACAAGTGTTGGTAGTTGTGTTGGTGGGACCGGTGTTAGTGGTGGATTTTATACATTTCCACCTAATTTATCTACCAATGTTTTAATGTTTACATTTGTTGTTGAATCTTCGGGGGCTGTGGTTAACGCTTACCACGGAAGTAGGGGTGGGACATTCGACCCGGGGGCACAATGTGAGGCAAATGACAAAACGGGGTCACCACCCGCGTGGGAGCTCGCCCAAGGGTTACCTTACAATCCAATGGATGATTGGAACTCACCACTTATTAATACAACAACCGCAGTAATACAACCCACTCCACCATATTCTGAGGATTTCAGTGCTTTTACTTCTGCACATGCATCATACACAACATTTAATTCGTTTATGTATCCCATTGTACACCAAGACCAGAATGAGACAATGATGTTTCCATTACATGTTTATGGTGCAATGTTTTCTGGGACTGTAGACCCATCACAATTAATTGAAAATCCCACTGTAACAACAGTTGGCGGAACGTTAACAGCAATAACCTTACATAACCCATATACCGCATTAACCGCTACAAATACAATGAGTGGTTATGTCGGTTCTGGACTTAATAATTTTGGATGGGGAGCAAAATATGATTTAGGTGTATCTGGATGTACAACACTGTGTGGGGACTGTACCGACCCAAATTGTTTTAGTCCTGATTGTCCCACAAATTTTTCACCTAATCCATGTATAAACCAAAGATGTCATAGATGTAATGGCACCCCAAATTGTGTTACTAATATTTGTAATACGTGTACTGCACAGGCACGTAATGTATGTACCGACACAGCTTTATTTTTTGAACAACAATTCCAACAAGACTTAGCTATTTTCTTAGAAGGTAACAGTACACTTTCATTAGTAAACTGTGATATTTGTATAAGAGTTTGTGGAAATGAAGAATTTACAGCACCACTATGGAACATAAATGATACGTATGAGTTTGGAGATATAATAGTTCAAAATGGTAATTTCTATGAATGGGTTAGTGGTGAAAGTGGTACTGATGGTAATCCTGATAATTACAACCCAGACCCAGAAGAAACTCCACCATCCACTACTGGTCCTACTCCGGGGGGTCCACCCGGACCACCTGCAGGTCCACCTTGTTGGCCTCCACCATGTGGGTGGCAACCAGTAGATATTGAACCCGGTGGTATACCATTCTTAGGTGGAAATAATTTTACAGAAGGTGATAATTGTGACCCATATCAGGAAATAGTTATACCAGAAAACCCAATACCTACAGGATTTACCTATACTGTAGACCCAGTAACATTTAAAGATGGTATTTTTAATGTAGGAGGGCAAGACTGTTTTGAGTCCACATACAAAATTTGTGAGGAAATGGTTGACCCATGTGCGTGCACTGGGAATAATGTTTGGAGTAGAGAGAACGCTGGCATTTTCTATCAAGAAGGGGATACGGTATGTTGTCCAGAAAATACATTATTAGCGGGTCATGCGTTTACAATGACAAACATTAATAACTGTGGTACCACACAATTTCCATTAAGTTTATGTGATGGTGGACACTCAAAATGTTGGGTGGAATGTGTGGCGGAAGAAATAGTAGTAGTAACCAACGACACTGAAGACGCATGTAATCCAGATTCCCCTTCACCGGGTGAAGACCCCGTTGCGGTTTGTGAATGCCAAGAAACAGATTATAGTGGTGAAGGCAATTCTATATTACAAAATGTAGAGTTAGATTTTTATTTAATTAGTGTTAATGATGTTCCTGCACATATACAAGGTTTCAAAATGAATGAAGATGCGGGACAAACCTCACCACCTAATTGGTGGACTACAGGTACCGATGATACATTTTGGGCCATAACTAATGAAGCAAAGTCTCTTGAGTGGTCTAAAGCAATATTAAACCCTTGTTGTTTGGCAGATGAGATGGTTATATATTTTGATAGATATCGCCAACAAAATAAATTATTTATATTTGAAGGAAGGGTAAAATATGAGTTAAATATTACTGATAGTACACAAATAGAATTTTATAGATGGGAATATAGAGATATATCCGACCCCACCAATAATCCAGCAGTAAGGTATTTTCTTCACATACCAGATGTCCAAACAAATACAATCATAGATACATCTGACACCTCTTATGCCGGTTTTTCAACAACACTAAAAACTTTGTTTGAAGAAACAACCACACTAAGTTTTCAAATTCAAAGTATGTCCTCAGATAGAAATAAATTTTATCTTGAAAAACTAAGTAATAGCACTTATTTAACGGATAATGGAACCGGTACTAATGCTATAGAAACCACACCCGTCATACGTGATAGATATTTCATCATCCCCCCACAAGGCCAGTTTGGTGTTAATGGAGCTTTAGTTTTTCAAGAAATGGATTGGATTGTAGATACACCTAACTATAATTTTATAAGTGACGATAGAGTTGGGAGTTATAATATGCAATTACAAGTAGTGTGTGGAACACATGAGTGTACTTATTTACAATTTCAGAATACTGGTGTAGATAATAGCCAGATATTTACAACTGTACCAGTAACTAATTCATGTCCAACAAATTTAGGTGCAGCTGCTAGACATCAAACTGGGGTAATTAAAAGTACTGTTGTAGATTTTGCAAAAGGGAATGTAACTGGAAATAGACTGGAAGTAGACATATCAAAAGAATTATTAAAAAATCAAACAGAATTAAATGTAAATGATTATGAAATTGTAGATAGTCAGGTTTATTTAATACCAACACTCGACCCATTTACATCTAGTGCACCACAACCGTATAACAGTCCCACATTAGTAGGTACCACTACAGGACCAACATCTGAGGTTTTTAAAACTGAAGACGGCAAAGAAGTTACTTATTTGGGTGGATGGTTAGACACTATAGAAACCCAAAGAAATAGAAATACGGTGGTTAGTTTTACAACACCTAGTGATTTAAAACAATTTGGTGTTAGTCTAAGAAAAAAATCAATAGCGGGTGGTACAGAAAAAGTAGGTACATCTACCAGAACTTATAGTAATTATGAAGAGTGGGCCACCAGATGTGTAGGACTCACCAATGGAGTATTTAATCCCAAGACTATAAATTATAATAGTGATGGTGAGTTTGAAGGTTTTACTTTAACTACTCAGTTAAGAAGAAGTGCTACAAATTCACAAAACATATCTGGTGAAGCACCAATACCCACAGGTAATAATTCCATTATCTTAACCACACAAGGTTCTTGGGGAGATTATTTGGAAACACAAACAGGGAGTACATTGAGTGCATTTACAAGTATAGTGTATTCAGCTTATACAAATCTTAGTGCTTATACAGATACTTCACAAACCAGAGTTTCATCTGACCAAGTACATGACATATGTATGGTGGGAGACGATATAAATTTAAATACACGATTATTTTATTCAGATAGAATATTATCACAACCATTTAAATTTATAAATAACCCAAAAGGATTTATACCCTTTGTTCCAACCAATGCTTTATGGACTAATTGTGGACCTTATTATGTGGAGAGAACACCAACACAATATTCATATTATCAAGCTACTAAAGATATATGTTTAAGGGCAAGACTTACAACAACAATTAATATCCAATATCAAGACCCCACATGGTGGAATTATTTGGATAGATATAAAACATACACAAAAGATAAGGGTAATGTACCAAGTAATGATTATGAATATTATTCATTATTAAACTCAGCTATTATTAATGGGAAGAGTAATATACTCAGACCCACTAGAAATACAGAAGGAACATTTGTTAACAGTAGAACCAAAAGTAATACATATTTTCCAGTAGATGGACTTAATGCGGATTCAGGTATTTTAGATTTCCAAGTTAGATTAACTATACAAAAATCCTTATCTGGTGTTACTTCAGCGACTACTACATTAGCTAGTTATACCGTTGGAGCTAATGAGACAGATAATTCAAACGCGGACACTTTCCTTACAATACCAGTTAATAAAACAGAAGAAAACAGAAATACCTACGACTATAACTCAATAACTACAAATTTACCAGATGAAATTCTTATAGAGAAAAATATTATTGCAAGTTTAGATACGGGAACTATAACTTTAAATGAAGGTGAAAGGTTATTTGCATCTGCACAAATTGAATCATTAACGACCCCAAAATGGACTAGTACCGCAACAACAGCAACCACAATGACTGTACGCGTAGGTACCAACATAGTAGATAGTAGTAATCCTGAATACCCATATTTTCTTATTACGGAAGAAAGTTGTCAATCAGCGTTGGTGAATGATATTAAATTATATTGGGATTCTAATGACATTACAAAACAAATAACACCGTTATACACTAATGGACAATTACAACCAGTAGATACCAATAATGAGATGGGTGCCTTATACACCACACAAACCACTACTGCTGATATCAGTACAGACTATAGGACGGAACCAATTACCCTAAGTAATTTATTATCTTTTTCATATGTAGATTTAGCAAATAAGTCAGAAACTTTAATTGATAATACCACCTTAGTTGAGTCTTCTAAAAAAACTAATAATTGGGTTAAAAAAATAGAAAGTGGTGAATCCAGTAATTTAAAAATTAATGCAAATAAAATGATAACCTTTAATAATATGACGGTACAACTTAATTTGCCAGTATCTAAAGATACATCAACTCCAATGTTATCTAATCCTGAGTATATGTATGTATTAGATACTAAAGTTAGAGTTAAAGGGACTAGTCGAGTGTTTCCAATAATATCACCTATATTACCTACAGCGACACAAAACACCAATAAATTAAATACTATACCGTTGAGTACCAGCATTCTTAATTCATTGGGTAGTTCAGTTACACCTAGCAATATTGAAGATGTAAATATTGACACTGTAGCGGGACAACTTATAATTAATGATGAAGTTATTAATACGGAATCGTCATATTATAATATAACCAAACCATCATTAACTTATGGTAGAAAGGCATATTATAAATGTGGAACAGATACTTTTGTTGAAGTACCACCACAAGATGATTTGGGAGCACAAGTATGGTGTTGTGCAACGGAGACGACACCAGAATATTATCCTTGTGGAGAAAAAACACAAAGTCAATGGATTAAAATGTTAGGTAGGGATGGTAGTAAATATGGTAATAAAGTATCACAAAATGATGTTAGAGGTGTCGTATTGGGTACCAGTAAAAATAATAAAACTTATGGTGGAGGAAGCCAATATTCTTAATATGAAATATAATAAATAATGTCTATTTCTAATTACATATCAGATGGACCATATATTAGGTCATATAATAAACAAAATATTATAGAAAATATTACATCTAATAGTTGCACTGGATTTATTGATGAGGTAACGTTAGATGGTGGCACTTCTCCATATAATATAAATTGGGCGGGCCCCAGTGGGTATACCGCAACTACTTTAAATATATATGATTTATGTGCAGGAACTTATTCGGGCACAGTTACCGATTCTATATTCAGTGCTAATACCAGTTTTATTGTAATAGAAACACAACCAGAACCCGCACTTTCCGCTACCACCACAAATTCTGGATGCACAACAAATATTAATGATTTTTGTACAATTAAGGTACATTCATTTGAACACGACCAAGGAGAGTTTACATATATTCTCTATCAGGATGGTGTTCCATACAAAACATATGTTGGATTAACCGGCAATGAAGAACACACATTTTCAAATTTACCCGCAGGTAATTACACTTTAACTGCGTATGATGGGATAGAGGTAGACACAACCTATTTAAATTCTAATGGAACATGTAGTGATGATTATTTTTTAAATAGTAGTATTTTTGGTGGTACCGGTGTAGTATTCACGGGACTCACACCATCAGATATATTAACTGGTTGGGATAAGGTAATCAAATACAGCCATCCAACATTTGTATTTCCAGTAGCATACGGACCAAATTTCTATAGTGGTTTTGGTTTTACAATTAGATATGATAGTGGTTATAAAAAAGACGGTTCCATTGAGGTAGATAATCCCGACGCTTGGTTTTATACTGGAACGACAGCTACTAGACGAACTGATGGTAATACTGATTGGTATTTAGGTACTTTATCTACACCCATGACAGAAGGCGCTAATGTAGGGCCTGGAGGTTTAGCTGCTTTATCGGATATTGGAAAATTTTATTATAATACAACTATAAATAAATTTTTATATAATTGGTTAGCCGATGGAATATCTAATAGTTGGGTAACATTTAATCCCACACAAGATTATGGTATAGATGGCAATCCAGTAGCGTCACAGCTTTTAACCGCGGCTACTAGATATACCACATCAGCCGCATTAGGTGATGCACAAAAGGATTATACTGTTACGGGTGGCACTAATGATGTAATTGCGTGGAATGGGGTAGCGAGTGATGTTTTTCAGTTAACGGGTAATAATAATATACCTATAAATGTAATGAGTGATTGTAAATATTGTAACTATACGCATGAAGTTACTATGGGTGCGACCGGTACCGATAACGATAATATTGGTATAGTTTTAGCTGGATTTAGGGATGAGTTAGGTTTATACGGTGAAGTTAATCACACACATACGTTAACATTATATTACAATACTCAAGGTGGGGTAGCTGCAAACGTTTCCATACGAATTAATACTGGTGATAGTAGGCATGGGTTTAGTAGTGGTATTGAGGAGGTAAGATATTGTGGTGATTTTTCTTCACCATGTACTGACGCATTACTTACGGAATCATCACTGGTGGGTTCACGGCCAATAACTAATTCCCCTTTTAGTGTGGGAACTTACGGTTCCCAAGGAACTACTAGAGTTAAAATTGAAAGGAGTGGTACCCTAGGTGAAATTTTCAGAATTCAGATGACTGACGTTATGGTTCTTGCCGATGTAGGTACCCCAAACGCATACAACCCAGCTTATGAATGGAATCTTAATTTATTAAATAAAACTACATGGACTGGTGAAACAAGTGGTGCCCCCGCATATGCTGACAATTTTGATTTAGTGAGATTTTTAGGGGCTCAAAGTGTAGGGTACCTACAAAGTTCACAACCCGCAACACGATTTTATCATATTGCTTTGAGTGGTACACAATGTGGGGATTATACTGTTGGTAGTGGATACGGTTCTAGTGCAACAAGATTATTTCCGTTGTATAATTCTAATTTTTTTGGTATTGATATGTCCAAAAATATCACAAACGATTACACTAAATCATTAGGTGGGGGTGGTAGAATAGGAAAACCAACAGTGCCGTGGGTTAATCCTGGTGTTAAAGCAACTATGGAAACTATAATAGACCCTACTGTAGAAATGACTAAAGGTGGTGGTAAAATAACTGATAGTGTAGATAAATATGTTATCTATGACCCATCTATATTTCAAAATATAGAGGGGGATGACACACCCATAACATTATCTTTTAAATGGTATAAGAATATAACTAATATGTTAAATGAGGATGTAAAAGCTTATTATACGATTCATCCATTTAATTATATTGATAATAAATTTGACATTAACCCAATAACGGGGAGAATAATAGATAGTGGTATGATTGATAGTTATTCTCTTAGAGAGGATTGGGAAGTTAATGGTGAAGCATTATCGTTTACAGACATTATTGATTTTGAACCCGCAGATGAGGTTTATCAATACCTAATAAAAACAAATTATATAAGTAAATCTAAAATACAGAATTTAGAAGTAGGGACAGGAAATTTAATTATACCCCCTACAGATTGTCCACCAGAAGATAAATATAATACTTGGTGGGACACTTCGTTTGTAAGTAGTGATGACCCCAACAATGTTTTGGGAATTTATAATGAAGAGACCGATTTTATATTTAATGTTTTACCTCCAGAACCCGAGATAAATTTATTAACCAATTCTTTCGATTATGGTAACCCCCTTGCGTGTTCTAGTTTGAACATACAACAAGCTATTGTAAAATCTGCTTCAGGGACCACTACTGGTGATACTATAGTTCCATTTTTAATGGCAGATAAGCCTTTTACTATTGTACTAGAATTACCAGCACAAGGACAAGTTCAGGTAACATTAAACGGACTTACATTATTTCCAGGTACCTTTGTTGGTGACGCTGATTATTTTAGAGACGGTGATGTTTTTACATTCCCAGCAAATGTTCTATCTGAAGATGATGTATTACAATTTATTTATGGTGTAGCTAATACACCACAATCATATGAGATTAATAGAATTTTAGTTCCAGCAACAGTCCCTGTCGTAACAGGAACTTATGATACCGTAAATACCATTTACACTAACGGATTAAACTATTATGTTCAATTATATCCAATACCTAGAGGTGCCATAGGTGTAGCTTTAAACGGTGTTGTATTACAAGAAGGTGGGGATTTTAAGAGATTAAATAACAATACTCTACAACTTTTAAATATTACTTATCCGGGTGGCTTAGATGTGAATGATGTACTTACCACATTTTATTTCACCGATGTCACATTAACAGGAATTGCATTTACTAAAAACCCAATTATTATGGTAGAAGTGAATAATATGTCATTTATATATTCTAGTAACGCTATTTTTACTGTTTATGATTCAGATGGTAATGTAGTACAAAAGAAAGAATATCCAGTTACTAGAATAGTAGAAGAAGACGGTAGTTTAAAAACTGGAACTAACGCGTATGGATTCCCAGTCACAGGATTGGGGACTGTAGAATGTAAGGTAGTAGTCCCAGAACCAGGAACTTACACCTATAATGTTGAAATAATTAATGATTACCCGTTAGTGATGAAGAGAGCAAGTATGTTTAATTCTAAAATATCACCAACGTATTCATTTGAAATTAAACCAGATATTTTTTATTTAGCAGAAGTTGATGATAATGATGGTGACTCAGTAATAGTATATTAATGGTATGTTAATGAGTTTACTTTAAGCAAAAATAATAGTTATAATATTTATAAATAAATAAAATAAAAGATGAGTTATATATTAAAAACAGCAAGCAGTGGTTTAATAAATGTGAGAGTAACCGATGCCGGCAGAAAAAAACTATCTAAAGGTCAATTAACATTAAGCCTATTTCAGTTAGGAGATAGTGAAATGTGTTATAATTGTTACACTGATGTTTTAACAAACTCTAACGGCATTTTCGTTACAGAACCAAAATGGAATGCACAAAATATTGCTAACCAAGCAAGAGAAAGAAATAAAATGCAAGTCAAATACCCCATCCCTATTGGGGCAGATAGTGGTCAAACTTATGCTGTTTTAACTGATATGCATTCAGAAAATACAGTTTATAATACTGCAAGACAAAGAGGGTTTTTTAGTGGGGACACCACAATCCCTTACTCTGCTTTTACTAGTGCGGAATACGCTTTATCACCCAATTGGTGTTATCCACTTACGAGTATGACAGGTGGGAGTGAAATGGTTTTAATGAGTGGGACATGTAATAGTATTGATTATACTCCAGTAGTGGGGGATATATTAATGGTACAGTATATAAATCCATACCAAACCACTGTTCCAAATTGTGGAACAGACCTTCTTAATATCCCACAAAATAATCCAGTGCCTTATTTATTTTATACCGTTACATCTGGTGTTACAGATATGACTGGAGGTACTATCATTGCTAGTGCTAATACTGAAACTACTATTAGAGTACCTGTAGACCGCACTTTACCAGATTATAGTATGTTCCCCGCTAATTCAGGATGTTCACATGTGATTATATATCCTTCAGGCGGAATCCTTAATTTTTATGGAGAAGATACACCCATACCATATTGGTCACCAGGTTCATTATCTTTCGATAATAATTGTGATGTTTCAGTAGCGGATGTGAATGTGTGGAATATGAATATTAATTGGACACAATTATATGAAACTAGTAACACTACTTTAAATTGGGGTACGGTTGCAGGAGTAAATACGGCTTTGTTTGAGACAGTAAACGATTATGGCTCTAGTGGTTATTGTGGTACTAAAGAATGGCTTGGGTATAATAGTGATAGTGGACAATTCGACACCACAAATGTAAATGATTTTTATGGGCAAGCCACCCCCCCTATACCCGGATATCTTCCACAAAGTTCTGGAACATACATAAGAGATTCATTTGGAAAAATAAGAACCATATTACCATCAGAACAAAGATGTATTGCTATACTACATTATAGTAATGAAACTATTTCTAATTTTTATGGTGAGAAATTTGCATTAGAACCTACAGGACAAGGAGCTTCTAACGCCGTTGGTGAAGAACAAAATTTTAAATTACATCTACCAACCTTGATGTGGCATAAGAAAAAAGGTGGTAATGATGGGAGTGGAACAGGAACTGGAGCTGGAGATGAATGTACATTAGGTCAAACATTTTATGTGAGCCCACCTGGTTTTGCTAACATTTCAGACCCCCAATATATAGAATCTACACCAAATGCTGATATGAATTATCCCGGTATTAGGTATTTCCATTTGTGGGATGATAATGTAGCGACAATTACTGGTTCCACCTCAATACCAAATAGAGTCGGTAAAGTATTCCCAGATTTACAAATAATAGTAATAGATGACCAAGAATTGGTTGCTGCGTTGAGTTATAAATCAAATAGAAATTGGACATTACCAATGCCAAAACTTGAATTAATTCCCGCAGGAACTGGATGTGACACTAATAATAGTTCATTAGGTTTCTTTAATGGGTTACCTAATATGGAACAGGTTTGGTTAACCTACATGTTGGAGAGTAGTTCTGGCCATACATCAGGCCTTCACTGTAATTACTATAATAAAATTATTGGTGATACATCCGCGGGTAATAGAGACATTGTAATGAATTTTGGTTCGGAATTTCCTTATATTAGAGCGTATAATAATTCCTTATGTTTACCATATAGTGGCTCAGGTGTCCAAGTGGATAAATTTAATATTATTTTCCAAAAGACTTCTTACGGTGTTCCACCAGACCCAGCCCAATGGCAAATTTTAGACATAACATCTCAAATACCGACATATACAAGTGGCGGTACCCCGATTGACGGTTCTGAGTTAATATCAAATTGTCCATTTTATTTAACTAACGATACTGTTATAAGTGCTTCAACCTATAATTTACATGATTATATTAATATCCCATTAAATAATAGCCAAGAACCAACTAATTTACAGTTTGGTGATGAATATTTCTTTTATGGTAGTTTAAATACGGATATAATGGCAACTATTTACGAAATGAGATATGATATTACATTGGCTAAAAACCAATTTAATACTTCTCTTAATCCAACATGGACAACAGGTGACGCTGTTCGTATAACAGAAATTGGTCTTTTTGATAACGATAAAGACTTAATGGCTATTGCAAAACTTAAAAATCCCACTAAAAGAGTTGGTACCCAGACTTGGTCTATAAAAATTGATTTTTAATATAGATATATGGGGTTTCTAGAACTAGATAAATTACATACCCTAGAACTTTTCTTAACTGACAAAGGAAAAGAGTTAATGCTTAGAGAAAACTCTAAAGGACTCTTCGACCTAGTAAGTCAATTTTCATTAGATGACCGAGATTATGATTATAGACGTACCAGCTCAGTTTGGGTTGACGGTATATCACCAGTACCATCAGGGTACCCATTAGACCCAGTATATGGGACCACACAGGGATTGATTAATGATGATGGTTTAGGTCCACCCAACAATGATTGTAGACCAGAAAATGGTTCATTAAGTGGTAATTGTTGGTTCGATATGCCTGATGTTAGAGGACATAGAGGTCAGAAATTAATTAATTGTATTTTAACTACTGCGACCACCGCCACAATTTTATCGTGTACTAATGTATATTGTTTTTATGATGTTAGCTCGACGGGTATTGATAACGCTCAGGCAGCAAAAGATGGATTAACCGAATGGTTTGCTGGGGTTACGGCTAGTACACCCAATTACACCGGAAAGATATTCCACATACCAGTATATGGTGAAGCGTGGCTCAATACATCTTATTATCCTTGGAATGGTAAATTGGATTCGTGGGATTGGGCAGCAAATGGTCCTAATAATAACCATAGTACAAGAATAACATTTTGTGGCGCAGACCAAAATCTAGTTACCACCTATTCAACAGGCAATGAGTGTACTAATACGACTTATGGTTACGGAGGCACTTTTACACCACCATCCATCAACTTAAACGGTATGGATGAACCTCCTACCCTTAAATATCCAGAACCAGTTACTGGATTATATTTACAAGCGGATGGTAGAGGGGTAAGAACTGGAGACTATACGGGGTTTCCAGTACTGCCACCAAATGCTATTTCTACAGCAACTGGAGGTAGAGCGGAGTTTTGGACCACAGGTTGTACTTTTAACACTTTAGGTGTGGGTGGTGGTTCTATTTCCTATAGTTCAGGTATTGTAGAATACACGGGCATAACTTTTACTGCCAATACGTTAACTCCTGGTATGACATTTGACCCAAATGTATTTTCAGGAGAAACGTATTTAAGTGGATATACTGCGGAATCTGTGGCAGCAGCGTGGCCTGGGACACCACCCCTAAGTTCTGGTCTTAATTTAAATGGGGGGGAAGTCTTTAACTTATGTGAAGGTAATTGTTGCCCTGATGTGGGTTATGAGGGACCTGGCTTATTTGGATGTCAAGATTGTAGTCCATTTGATAATACCATAACTGAAGGTAGAGTGGAGGGTGTCCGTGCAGATAGTTTTCTCGGACCATATATCGAATTAAGTCCCGGTATTTCAGCGGGAACATGTACTATTAGGGTTAATCATATAAATGTTCCTTGCGAAAAATATAGAGGTATGGACCGCAATGTTATGATTGTTAATATATTTGATGAATCAGAGGCACAACCAAGATTCTCTAATGGTGGATTTTGTGCATTAGGAAATAAGGTTTGGTATGATTTAACAAATCCCACGCCACTTCAAACACAAACTACAACTCTTGGACTATTAAATTTTTATAATGGTCTAATGCAAGGAACTAACCCCAATGATATAACTTGGAGACTTAATCAAAATTTAGGGTATCATGGTGGAAATAGGGGGGGACCCTGTGGGAATAGATATACCACATGTGGGGCAGAGGCTACTGGAAATCAAGCTCACTATCCCCCTTATGGCATAGCGGATGATTGGAATCAATGGGCGTGTTGTAATAATAATAGTATGGGGTTTGACGCTGATTATTTTAATGATACAGCTAAAAATCCACAACCCACACCTTCATGGTTATATAGCCAAGACTTATTTCATAAAACCTATTCTTTTTATAATGCATTTAGAGGTTTTGTTTATCCTGTAGTCGGTAGTCAAAATTCATCGGTACAAGCATTTCCTTTACATTTGTATGGTGCTATGTATGGTAATACCATTTCAGAAGCAACATTTAACGCAAAGGGAGATAATCCAACAGTGATATCTCAATTAGGTACATTATCAGCAATAACCCATTCAAATCCATATAGTGCTATTACTGCTGTAAATTATAATCCCACCGTATTATATGAACCAGGTTCAGCAACAGAGCCTTTTGACCCATCACAATTGGGAAGTTCTTTAGGGTGGAATGATTGGTATAGTGCAACTTATGGGGTAAATAGCCAAATAGATGTTGGAGCAGCACAAACAGGATTAAATACTGTAAGAGGATTGAGGAATTGGGGATGGGATTTTAATCCAACCGTTGGGTGTACATTACCGACACCTCCATTGGCGGGGGCATTAGATAGGTGTACAAATATAGGAGATATATTTTCTGGTGGTACTTTTGCAGCGGATTTAGATGAGTTTTTAAGTGGCAGCACTTCATTATCAATGGTACTTACAACTGGATGTACTGAATGCCAATGTTTGCCTTCAGTATTTTTAGACATAAAAGGACCTGTTTTAATTACTCCAGACCCTAATGCTGGGTGTTTATGTCCAGATGGAACTTATAGTCCCGAATGTTGTACTAGCACCACACCAACCGGTGAGGCATTATGTGGTCCTGCACCCCTATCTACATCTATACTAATTAGTGGTGACCCACCCATTGGGGAGGATGGGACTAGTTCACAAAGATTGAGCAGACACCAAACATATGAAGTTCCTGACGAAACATCTCCTTTAATGAGTGGACTTAATTCACCCAACGCTAACTTAATGAGTTTAGAACCAGCACGAGACACTAATTCTTTTTCTTCACGATACACAAATAAATATAGTATTGGCTATGATGTAATTTTTCATAATTATTTAAATAAAAATGGAGATACTGAATTTGATTTAGAATTATATTCTGTAGGACAATATGGGCATAATAGAATAACAGAAGCTAATGGTGGGAGTTTTTATTGGGTAATAGAAAGTGGTTATAAAACTAGTGGGTCTATTAAAGTAACCCAACCATGTGTACCTTTAACTAAAATTAAAGTAAATAGTAATAAACCAAAGTATATTGGTGGTAGTACGTCCTATGCACGAGCACATTCAAATCTGGGAGACGAATTTAAAATTACTGATAATGGTATGGATACTTATATTTTATGTATTGGACTAGCTATGTCAGTTCATAATCTTATGTTTTTTGAAACACATAGATATAAAATCACTGGTACACCGAAATATGGGTATCAATATACGAGATTAGCTTAAAATGTAGAATGATTTACTATTCGGAAATAAAAGTTAAGATAATTATATAATAGAAAAGAAAAAATGGGATACGTTACAAGTGCAACAACAGAATATTTAGACCTTCACGTCACAGAAAGAGGGAGAAAATTTCTATTGCAAGGTAGTTTAGCCGACCAAATTGTTAAATTTGCTTTAGGAGACAGCGATAAAGACTACAGAAATAGTCAAAATTTAAGTAGTGGGTTCGTACCTGGAGTTACAGGCAGTCATTTAAATTGTATTTTTGGCGTTAATGACGGATATGATATAAAAGATAAAATTACCTACATAGAAGGAGCTTCTGATTTACTTACACAGACTAGTCAAATGATGTTGGGGTATAAAGAATATGGAAACTATACTTGGACAAATAAAGCTACAGTAAATGTATATTTACACGATTATTTAGCTATGTTTAAAGTATTAGCTTTATATAATGCCAATCATCACGAATTTGGTGGTTTAAATATGAGTCAATTTACTGATTATTTTAATGCTATTTTTGATGGGAGTGGGGCAGCTTGGTCATTAAATATGAAAGAATTTTTTGAGACATTAGAAGAACAAGGTAAGGACACGAATTTAAATGTTGTACATAGAATATTTAAGAAAACCGGAGGTTCACTCGCACCCACCCAGACTAAAATAAAATTAGTAGGTAATAATAGTGAAACTTTATTTAAGAGATTCTTTGGTGCTGTTTATATGAATAGCAATCAACAAGAAGTAATTGGTGATGGCCCACAACTCGGGGTCTCAACTCAAGCGATTAAATTTTCTTCACCATTCTCTATGACTAATAGTTTATATGAAGTGAATGGTGGTAAATTTGCGGGTGCAGGTGCTTTAGGGATAGATATTAGTGGAGCAATTGATTTTGGTTATACATTTGCTTCAATTTTACAACCCAATGTGGTATATTACCCCCAGTATGGGTTTAACGCAGATACGGGTGGTTTTTATAACATATACCAAGCACAAACGGCTGGTTCACCAGTACAAACTCAGTTTAATAATGCTACTAATTTAGATACTGTAATCCCTACAGCTAGATATATATTGGATAATAATCCCGACACTAACGCGTATTATATTTTACAGACAAACCAAATTAATGTAACACCCACTACCGCAACCTTATTTAAATCTATGTCTGGTAATCTTGATGGTCGTTCTGCAACAGAATCAACATCTGCATGGGAAACATTTGGTATGTTTATGGCGGGCACCCCACAATATGAAAAACAACCCGGGATAACTAATTTTATTTCTACATTTAAAAGTATACCTAATCCTGTTAATAATAATTTAGAACCTAAAATGGGGGTAACCACATTATTATATGAAATAGAAAAATTCTTTACTGCATTAGAAAGTGAATTTGTTAATTTTGTTAGTGTTTCTGGAACAGGAATTAATAAAATTTATACGGTTCCTTTTAATTTACAAGTTGCGGATGCTTCAGACACATCCACAATTAATGCAACCCTAACACTTAACTTTATTTTAAGTTTTCCGGCTTTGTACGAGAATTTTACACGAGATACCTCACCTATTCTTTATAGAGCGTTAGATACCAGTCAGACCGAAGCAAGATTTTATGGGGGTGGGTACACAACTATGTCTGAATACACAACAAATCCGACAGACTTTGTTACAACAGGGGTAGTTGGATATAAAACTTTTATTGAATTTAAATCAGTATAAAATGGCAAGTGATACAACAACAAGAATAAATTACTTTAAAGCTAATTTTGGGTTTACCCCTAATGGGATGTCGGGTGTACCATATAAAAGTGCAATTAATTATGTAGATAATTCTATATCTCAAAGTGCACGTATACCAGCAACAGATAAACATACTCCGGGGGAGAACGCAACGACTACATTAGTGTCTACTAAATTTATTTCAACCATTAACCCAGTTAGAGATACCACTAAAGAAGGTGTAAACCTATTTGTTTATTCACCTCAAGCCATTAACTATAGTAAGGATAGTGGAAGTAATCAGGTAATCGATGCACGTGCTTATGTAAAATTCTTTTTTTCTGGTGTACAGTTTCTTAAACTTAGTGGTAACGAATTAATACCTTAATAATAAAAAAATAAAAAATATTTAAAAATGGATTTTAAACCAATAACATCAAAGACAGTTGAGTCAGAAATTATACCGTTTGGGACATTAAACCCTAATTTTAATGGGTATAACGAAGTTACTGGGTCAGCACTTAAATTCACAGTCGCTCAACGTAACCCAAATAATGGAAGACCATTCTCTAATTTATATTCTTCGTTTGGATTACCTGCAGCTAATTTTGAAGTTAATGGTTGGGATTTAGAATGGGGTGCAAATGCATTACAGGATATAGATGACGCCACTAATGTGGTAGTAATAGAAATACCTAAAAATACCTACGGTGAATTAATAGACGGTAGGACAATTAAATTAACATTACCACATGTGACTGGTGGTACTTTTGACTGTTATAGTTCTTATTATTTACCTTGGGATGCTTCTAGTGACCCTAGTGTAGAAGCTGAAAGATTTGGACATCCATCAGTTTTAAATCAAAATCTAACACCTGCTGTTGACACACCAAGTACTAATGTATCTTTTTTATTTGCAGACGGTTTTGGTAGACCTGTTACTAATCCAACAACATCATGGTCTGATGGGTATACAACTACCTCACCTCCAGCTGGGTATCCCGACTCTACAACCTATTTTAGTTTTGCACAAGATAAGCAGGTAGCAACCGCAACAGATGCGGGCAGTGGAGTAGATAGACCTATCGGTGTATGTTATTTAGATAAGGGTTTTATAGTATTAACTAGTTCTGCTGTAACACAAAATATTAATTGGTCTGCATCGACGGCCGCTACATGTATACCTGCGGGCACTGGATGTACAGGTACCACATACGTATATAGTGCCATAACCCAGGCTTCATTTAGTAGTAGTGATGCACAAGTAACATTCTATAGTTTTGAGAAACAATGGGTACTTGATGTCTTATGTACTGCAAGTGGAAATGAATTTTATTTAACCAAAAATCCTACCGCTGCACCCTTGAACCCCATAATCACAAATGGGGAGTATGACCTAGGAAGTGTAAACAAACCTGTTTACATTACAGCGATTGGGTTGTATGATGATAATGGTGACATGTTAGCAATTGCAAAACCAGATAGGCCAATTGAAAAATATAAGGCAAATTCATCATATTTTAATTTAAAATTCAGATTTTAATGGCATTAAAAAACGAACCCAAAGTATTAGGGTTAGACATTTCTACAAAAACAATTGGATGGGCCCTTTTTGGTTTAAAGAGTCAAAAGTTATTGGAATTGACCCATTTTTCCCCACGCGTTAATCCTAGACCTGAAGATAAAATAGAAGAACATTTAAAAAAAGCAGAAGCTTTTGAAAAAAAATTAGAAGAATTAAAAGGTCTCGGGGTAGTTAAAGTTATAATTGAAGAACCCTTATTAACATCTAATAATCTATATACGGTAGGTGCTTTATTAAGATACAACTCAATGATTGTAAAAACCGTATACGACATTCTAGGGGTTATACCCACATTCATATCAACCTATAATTCTAGAAAATATGCACATCCCGCGTTATACAGTTATAATGACAAAGGTAAAAAAGTCTTATTTGGTGGTTTTCCTAAAGACACCGATAAAAAATTAGCTGTATGGGAACAAGTAAAAATATTAGAACCCCACATTATTTGGCCTCCCCTCACCCCCAAAGGAAATTTAAAAAAAGAATGTTTTGATATGGCTGACGCATATACTTGCGTGCGAGGACATATGTTACAAAACGAATTATGGTAATTGACATTCTCGTTTAATAAAATTATAATTAAGTGTGGAAGATTACGAACTTATTATAGAAATATTAGAAGAGATATTCGGAGAATATCATCAGCACTACCCCAACAAAGGCCAAATATCATTTGACTGCCCAGTTTGTTCCTACGACATTAAAGGTTTAGAAAAAGGAGACGGTAAAGGTAATTTAGAAATTAATTATCATATGGGGGTATATAAATGTTGGGCCTGTACTGAAACACATGACACCCACGGTCATATTTCACGTATCATTAAAGACTGGGGAGACACCACACAATTTAAAAATTTTGAACTTGTATGTCCTGAAGAATTTGCCCCAAAACAAAAAAAATATAATAAGAATATAAAGTTACCTTATGGGTTTACTAAATTAAGTGAAGTGTCCCCCTATGATTTAAATGCAAAACAAGCACTAAATTATCTTAAAAAAAGAAATATAGGAAAAGAGTTAATAGAAAAATACGATATAGGATTTACCACCCAAGGAGAATATAAATTTAGAATTATAGTACCTAGTTATACACCCACTGGAAAATTACAATATTTTGTTGGGAGGAGTTATATTAATACCAAACTTAAATATAAAAATCCTGAACAAGAAAAAAGTGTTATCATTTTTAATGAAGAGAATATAGATTGGGATAAAGATATATTTTTAGTTGAAGGTGTATTTGATATGTTTTTTTTAGAAAATAGTATACCATTATTGGGTAAAGTGGTAAGTGATAATTTATGGGAAAAATTATATGAACAGGCAACAGCACAGATTATTATATGTTTAGATGGCGATGCTTGGGAAGATTCTATAAAATTATTTGAAAAATTAAATGGAGGTAAATTACGTGGTAGAATTAGGGTAGTGAAAATGCCTAAAGATAAAGATATTGCGGAACTTAATGGTAAGATAAGAAATGAAGACATATTACAATTAGAGACATGATAGATATTGGAATAGAACTTAGTGTATTTAATAATATTAAATATTATGATGAACCACACACATATTATATTGACGGACAAGAAATGCTTTCCGCAACTAGACTTATAGGTAAGTTTAAACAACCTTTTGATAGTGATTACTGGTCAGAAAAAAAATCTAAAGATAGGGGGATTACAAAGGAAGAAATATTAAAAGAATGGAAATATAAAGCAGACTACTCCTGTGAAAAGGGAAATTTATTACATAACTATGCTGAAAATTATTTTAACAATAAAGTGTTTCCATACCCCAAGGAAAAGATTGTTAGAGTGTTAGGAAATAATGACGTAGAAACTGCTTTTAATAAAATTAAAAATTTATTTGATAAATTTTATGAAGAATCGTATGGTAAACTAATACCCATCAAATCTGAATTAATTGTTGGTGATGATGTGTGTGGTGTCTGTGGGATGGTAGACCAGTTATTTTGGAATAATAAAGTTAATGAATTACAAATTTGGGATTGGAAAACTAACAAAGAGATAAAAAGAAATAATAAGTGGCAACAATTTAAAGAGCCTATCTCTCATTTGGATGTGTGTGAGTTTAATACCTACTCATTACAACTATCTTTATATAGATATTTGATAGAAGAAAACACTAACCTCCAATTGGGGGATTCTTATATTGTGTGGTTTAATGAAAATAATGAAAAATATGAACCCATTAAATGTAGAGATTATAGGGAAGAGGTGGTATCTTTATTAGAACATTATAAGGATAATAAATGATTAATAAGTTAATACATTTTTCTGATTTACACATTAAACTCTTTAAAGACCATAAACATTATAGAGAAATATTAAGTGCTTGCTTTAAAGAATGGAAAGAATTACAACCTGATAGGATTATATTTACTGGAGATTTGGTTCATTCTAAAAATCAAATGACACCAGAATTGGTAGATATGGTTATTTGGACATTAAAGGAATGTGCAAATATTTGTAAAACCTTAGTTTTGATAGGTAATCATGATTTTTTAGAAAATAATTTAGAAAGGTTAGACACCCTGAGTCCCTTAATTTTTACTATGAATAATGAAAATATTATTTATTTAAAAGAAAATGGTGTTATGGAAGATGAGAACATAATGTGGGTAATATATTCATTGGTTAATCATAACCACAAGCCAGCTTTCACACCAACAAAAGAACATACATATATAGGTTTATTCCATGGGCCAATACAAGGTTTAGTTACCGATATGGGATTTGCTTTTGAAGACGGATATAACACCCAAGAGTTTTCTGGATGTGATTTGGTGTTGGCGGGAGACATTCATAAACGACAAGTGGTAGATATCCCTAATGGTAAAAAAGCATATATGATAGGGTCCTTAATACAACAGAATTTTGGTGAAGCAGTCAGAAATCATGGTTATGGTATTTACGAAGTCCAAACGGATAAGTATATTTTTAAAGATATAGATAATAAATCACCCTATCTAAATTTTAAGATTACTGATATAGCAGATATTGAAAATGAAAACGAAACACTCACAAATTTTTAAAATACCTTCACATTTAAATAAGGAAATGGAGATGTTTTGTGAATTAAATAAAATAGAGGATAAAAATAATTTAATTTTAGGATGTTTAAAGGGTGGTTTTGCTATTGAAAAATTTGGACGTACGCCAGTTAAAGCTGGAAAAGAAATTATAGAAAAAGAGGTGGAAAAAGAAATAGTAAAAGAAGTGGAGAAAATTATAAAAGTACCTGTTGAGAAAATTGTTGAAAAAATTGTGGAAGTGCCTGTTGAAAAAATTGTGGAAATAGAAAAATTAGTTACTGATGATACACAATTACGGGAATATTCAGAGAAGGTTAATTCTTTAACTATAGAAGTTGGTAGATTAACAACAGATAATGAGGAATGGGTTAAAAAGTTTAAAGAATATGGTAAACAAAAATCAGAATTACAAAATTTTACTGATGATAACACCACCCTTAAACAACAAATAAAAGAACTTCAAGAAAAGATTGAAGAGTATGAGGATGTTTTAAATCACTTTAGAAGATTTAGTGGAACTAAAGCAACTCACCTAAAATCATCTAGATTAGATGATGAATTATATAAAGATTAATTATGGATTTAATAATATGGATGATAGCAGCATATGGAATGACGCAAATATTGGTATACGGGAGTATTTTTGATAAGAGTAGAAACTGGTTAACCTCTCACTCTAAGTTTATTGGGGATTTACTAGGTTGTGTTATGTGTACTTCTACATGGGTTGGGTTTCTATTTTCTTTTATTTTATTTTCACCCACTAGTCCATTAACAAATATTCCCCATTTAAATGTATTTTTTGATGGAATGTTAGCTAGTGGTGGTGTATGGGCCATTAATGCTATAATAGAATGGTTTGAAGAGAATCGACCAAACAAATAATATATAATGGACCCTACCACTTTAGATAACCCCTATATAAAAGTTATATGGGAAGATAGTCCCGAAAATTTCACCCAAGAAAAAATAAAAAGATTAAAAACTTATTTTAGAAAGAAATATAATTCTGAAAGGGTTAATGTGGTGACTCGCATTAATGGAATTGGAGAAACCACCACAACCCAAGCTGTCACAGAAAATGTCGTTGACCCCAACTACCAAAAGCAACTAGTAAAAGAATTTTTAAAAGACCACGATGTAGATGTTAATTGGGATAAGTTAATGAAGTTAGATTCTAGAGTGGAGGAAAAAGTATCAACCCAAGATATATCACAACATAAGAAATGGTTTATTAAGTGGATTGAATTTAATAATTTTCTTTCTTTTGGTGAAAATAATAGAATAGATTTTACTAAATATAATGGTATAACGGTCATAGATTCTACACCTTCTAATTTTGGTGGTAAAACTACATTAACTGTAGACCTTCTTCTTTTTTTATTTTTTAATGTAACTACTAAGTCCAATAAAGCTATTGAGGTCTTTAATAGGTTTACCGATAAAGATATCGTATTAGTTAAGGGTGAGGTAGAAATTGATGGTGAAAATTACATTATAGAACGAGGAATAATAAGAAAATTAACTAAAAAGGGTGAGTGGAGTGTTAGGACTGAACTTAACTTGAGTAAAAGATTAGCGGAAGGCACCTTACAAAATTTACAAGGAGAACAACGACGAGAAACAGAAGAGTTTTTAAAAAAATCTATAGGAACTATGGATGATTTTTTATTAACCATACTTACAACATCCAATAATCTGGAAGACTTACTAGAAGCTAAACCCACACATAGAGGCCAAATATTAACAAGATTTATAGGGTTAGACCATTTAAGAAAAAAAGAAGAAACCGCTAAAGAAATATATTCTGAATGGAATAAAAAGTTAATTTCTAATTTATATGACACACAAACTTTAAAAGAAGAAAATAAAAATTATGAAGATGAAAGTGGTGCATTTATAGAAAATATTGAAGAGTATGAAAATAAAATTATAGAACTTAACGAGAGGTATGAAAATGGAATGGAGTATAAAGAAAAATTACTTTATAGCAAACATAATGAGATTGCCTCCGAATTATTAAAAGTTAATCCTACAAATATTAAAACAGAAATTGGCAATATAGAGAATAAAATTGAAACACACCAAACCAGATTAGAGGAAATTCACATATCTAAACCTCCTACCAAACACGATGAAGAAAAACATACTGAATTAAAAAAAGAATTAACAAACCTAGAAGTACAAGAAAAATTAACAACCAAACAGGTTAGTGAATTAGAAGAATTAATACAAGCTTTAGAGGATGGTGAAATTTGCCCAACGTGTAATAGAAAATTAGATGATGTGGACCACAGTTCTGAAATTGAAAAGAAACTTAAAGAACTTCACGAAATAACTGAGGAATTACTTACCTTACAAACATCTAGAAAAGAATTATTAGAAAAAAATATGGAATTAAGTGATATAGAGATAAAGTGGGACACCTATGAAAGAGATAAATTACGTAAAATAAAAATTGATTTAGAAATTAAAGAAGAAAGTTTGAATTTAATTCAAAAACAAAACACTCTCAAAGAGTGGGAATCTAACAAAATTAAATTAGAGGAAAATCAAGAAATAGAAAAGAAACTTATTTCCGCTAGAACTTTATTGGATACATTAACCGCTGAGATAGATGGTTTTAAAATTAAAATTAGTGAAACTAAGGGAAACATAAAACAACATAAAGTTAGCATTAAAGAAAATGTTGGTAGGATTAATGAAATTAAAAAAGAAGAAGAGGTTGATAAAATATTTAAGGCTTATTTAATTGCTTATGGGAAAAATGGAATTTCTAAACTTATATTACGAAATACAATTCCCTATCTTAATAGTGAATTAAATAGGTTACTATCGGATAGTTGTGAATTTACATTACAATTAAGAATTAATGACCGTAATGAATTGGAATTTTGGATGATAGACAATGATACATCTATTGAGAAATTAATGTCTTCTGGTAGTGGTTATGAAAAAACTATAGCGTCATTAGCTTTACGCTCTGTATTATCTAAAGTGTGTGCATTACCTAAACCTAATATTGTTTGCTTTGATGAAGCATTTGCAAAAGTAAGTGATGAAAATTTAGAATTGGTGGGCAAGTTCTTTATGAAGATTAAAGATTACTTTGAAAGAATCTTTGTAATTTCTCATAATAATTTAATTAAGGAATGGTCAGACCAGACAATTACTGTTAAGAAAGTAAGTAATGTGTCCTGTATTGTTTAGAAATCCATATTATCGAAAGGCTCAATAAGGTTACCACGATTTTTAAAACCAACACCCCCAACATACGTTTCAGCACTTCCTAATTTATTTCTTTCATACTCTAAAAGTTTTTGTGCAACCTTCCGGTCATACTCTACGTCATCAGTCTCAGGAACATACCCATCATAGTAGATAGACCCCCTAAAGTGTCTTACAGGTCCTTGGTGTTCATAAATGTCATCATAGGTAGAATCGTCCATCTCAAACTCATAGTCGTCTACGGGCAATCTATTGTCTTCTGCCAATACTTTTTTGACGGCTTTCTTAATGTCTAATTCTGATATGTATGGTTTCTCCATGGTCTTTAGTTATAAATATAAATAAAAAAAGGGAATCGTTCAATCCCCTTTTAATTAATTATTTAGTTTTTAACAATTGCAACAAGTACATTTACATTTTGTACCACAGTTACATTCTTTACAGTCACACATAATAGTTTTGGTTTTTAATCTTATTTAAGAGTTAGCGTGGAAGGCATCTAATATTTCTTCACAATCTTTTCTACTAGTACAACCTCTCCAGATACCACCTTTTTTATTATTTAAGATATGCCAAGTATATTTCTTACCAGATTTATCTGTATAACTTCCTTTTTTGATACATCCAGAACCACCTTCAGATTCTGCACATCCTTTACCTTTTTTATTTTCATTAAGAACTCTTTCTACAATCCGATATAAATCTGATTCTCTAAGTTTAATAATTTTTTTTCCTTTAGATTTTCTAATTGGTGCTTCTGTTAATTGTTTAGGTCTTTTCATAACTTTAGGTTTTCTATTTTTATAATATCCTCTAGGTAATCGTCTTTCTGCTAAATTTTCTTTCTTTTTAGATTCGTCATCACCTTCTTCTTCAGCGTTGGATGATTGTTGGGCATATGGGTCTTGATTAAAAGGACCCATGGCTTTTGGACTTACACCGGTAAATTTACCACTAGTACCAACTATACCCATTGGTGAATCATATGAACCACGACTCATAGCTGTTTTACTTGTTCTAGCTGGGGCTTTTTGTCTACTCTTAACTTTATATTTACTTAATTTTGCTTCTATTTTATATTTGTTCTGACCATCACCTCTATCATTATAAAATGTTACATAAAATACATTATTATCTGGGTTCATTACACCATTATAATATCCTTTACCGTATTTCGCGTGTTCTGCATTTAGAGTTAATTCTGGTCCTTCTTTTCCAGATTTTATTGTAGCGTCATTTTTTGTAAATTTACTATCTCTTGAAATACCACCAGTATTTAATTCATAATTAGTACCCTGAAATGGTATAATAATAGATTTAGATGATTCTCCTTTAGGGCTCTCTTCTTTGTCTGGGCCTTCTTCTTCTTCCTCTGTAGGTTTCTCCCCTCGTGGACCCTCTTCTTCAGATGGAGCAGGTTCAGGAGCGGTGTAGGTAAAATTACTTTCCATAGTGCCGATATCACTACTTAGGGTAGAATATTCTGGATAAACATTAGGTAACCAATACTCTTGGGTATTAGGCGTAATGTAAGTACCATAAAAATTAACATTATCTGTGTTTGCTTGTTCGAATGCAGCTTGACCTTCATCACTAGCTAAATAATTTGCTCTTTCTATGTAAATATTAGCATTTACTAATTGTGATAACGCAGCATACGCCATCCAAGCGTTAGCACCTGCTGTTTTACCCAGAGTGTATGCGTAATCTAATCCCACCCCAGCGTCAATAATATTATCCAACCCTACATTAGCATTTTCCATAGTAGCGTCTAATGTGTTAGCTCTACTTAATTGACCTTCAGGTATTGCTAGTGCATAATAAGGAACATATTTTGAAACATAATCATTATAAGCTTCAGTTTTTTCTTGGTCCACTCCGATTGTACCTGGTACCTCTCCGTAATGTCGGGAGGCCGCTATAAATTCATCATATAAGGTGGCTTTTTTCTCTGGGTCCGCTTTAAAGTTTTTAATATTATTAATGGCTCGTTGTACTTCAGGGTCAGATAACATAGATGCTAGACCTTCTTTTACGCCTGTAACAGTCGCGATAATGGGTTGTGTTAATTGTACTGTGGTTGGGTTTGCAGGGGCTTCTTCAGGAGCTTCCTCAACCGGCTCTTCCTCTTTTGGCTCCTCTTTTGGCTCCTCTTTTGGTTCCTCTTTTGGTTCCTCTTTTGGTTCCTCTTTTGGTTCCTCTTTTGGTTCCTCTTTTGGTTCTTCCTTAGAAGGCTCTTCCTTAGAGGGTTCTACTAATGGGGTTTTTTCCCTCTCCGCTGACTTAGTTAGTTTAGAGACCTCTGCAGCTTTTGCTGCACCTACAGAAGGTTCTGCTTTGTCTACAGTAACACTTGAATCACCACCATCTGAAGATGGTGCAACAGCTGTAGAGTCGGATTTTTCTTGTTCAGTTAAGTTTTTTACATCCTTAAAACTCATGCCTTCTTTGAATAGAATCATTTGTTTAATTCTATCTATTTGTTCAGTTAAATTACTCATACTATTATTATTTTTATTTTTATTATAAATATTGACAGAAGGTGAAATGGTTTCATTTATTTTTTTATCTAATTTTAATTTCCCATCCTCATCATAATTTACACTATCTACATTATTATTATCCATAAAAGGCACTTTATATTGGGGATAGTAGTTACCAGTCCCCATTTCTAAATGGTCATCACCTGTGTGACTATCATGAGGGTGTAAATAATCTTTTGTGGGGTGTAAAGGCCTTTTATTGGTTTCCTCATCATTAAATGATTTACTAATAAACCATGGTTCTCCTTCATATGACGCACTATCGTATGTTATACGATTTTCATCTTTACCGTATTTTTCCACGGGTACACCCGTATTTAACTCAAACTCCTTTACATTATCTTCGGGGTCTCGATGATGTGTTAATTTGTTTTTTTTAACACCAATACGGTGAGTATCTTTTGAATCATCAAAATGATATTGTGGCATTAAATTATCGGACATAATTTTTATAAAATTAATTTGGTTATACTAATAAATATTACTATATTTGTTAAATAAAACTATTTATAGATATGAAAAGAAAAAAAAGTTATCTTTTATTTATTTTAGGAGATTTTAAAGATATTAAAACCTCTTTAAACCAAATAGTCAGTACTTTAGGGTTTGTTATTGGTGGACCATATTTAAAATATGTTCATCACGATAATCTGATATTGGCACATTTTGAAAGTTATGATACTTTAGAAGACATCCATTTTTATTTAAATACTACTTTTGATGAAAATATTCTTAGTTATTTTTTAGTACCTAAACCACGTAAATTAGGAATGAGGTTAGATGAAGAACTTGAAAAGCATTTAACTAATTTAAGAGGTAATACTTTAAAACGAGATGAAGATATTGTTAAAGAAAAATTAGGAGAAAATTTATATCACATTAATGAAACATTACAAGAATATACTAATCAATTTATAAATAAAGCAGTAAATAAAAGTACAAAAAAGACTTATACTTTGGACGAGGTTTTAGAAAAAATTTACGATAAAGGTATAGATTCATTGACCTTAGATGAAAAAAAATTCCTAGATTCAGTTAGTGGTAAATAACATACAGATATGACAATATGTCAGTTAATTATATATGGTATGCTAATTGATTAGGTATATGACAATAAAATTAAATTTATGAAAAAAACAGGACCATTTATTAACCAAGATGAAATTTCACATTATTTGAAAGATGTGAGAAAATTAGATGTATTAACGGTAGAACGAGAAAAATGTCTTGCACATATTATGTTAAATAACCCAAGCCCAGAACAAAAAAAGAAAATTGAAGAAGAATTAATGGTGGGTAATTTAAGATTTGTAATTAGTGTTGCAAAAGAATACCAAAATCAAGGAGTTGATTTTCCAGACCTGATAGCGGAAGGAAATTATGGATTAATGAAAGCCATTAATAATTTCGACTGGTCAAAGGGGTATCGTTTCATTTCTTATGCGGTGTGGTGGATTAAACAATCTATCCTCCAATGTTTAAATGAACATGCACGGACAATAAGATTACCTGCAAATGTAGTTCAAGAATTACATAGAGCTAAAAAAAATGAACGAGAAGACGGGGGTATGTTAAACGATAAGTTATCTAATTTACCTTATACTGTTAATCTAGGAAAACCTATTAATGAAGATGGTGACACATTATTATCTCTAATTAAAAATGAGGATGCAAAAAATCCAGAAGATATCGGGGACACCACCCAACAATTTAAAAATGAATTAAAAAGGATAATGGGTATTTTAGATGAAAGAGAAATTATTATCATATCTGATTATTTTGGATTAAGTGGAACCCCACGAACTTTATCGGATATTGGTGAAGATTTTAATTTAACAAAAGAGAGAGTAAGACAAATAAAAGAAAAGGCTTTAAGAAAACTACGTAACGAAAGTAGAGTTTTGTTAGATTATATACAGTAAAAGATATTTATTGTATATAAAAAAAGTCTATGAAAAAAATATTATTCCCTATTCTTATTGCCCTTTCTGCTTTAAGTGTTGCGGGGTGTGCAGCATTTTATTCAGTTTTTGGTTTAAGTAAATTATTTGCGGGTGCACAATTTGAAGTCATTATAATGGCTGGAAGTCTAGAAGTGGCTAAATTGGTGGTTGCATCCTTACTATACCAATACTGGACTACCATTAATAAATTTCTCCGTTTCTATTTTGTAGTTGCGGTATTCATCCTAATGGTAATTACATCAGGTGGAATTTATGGATTTCTCTCTAACGCCTACCAACAAACCGCAGTTCAATCTGAATTATTAGATAAAGGATTAGCTGTTTTACAACAAAAACAAATTACCTACCAAGACAATAAAAAAGATTTCCAAACTGAGAAATTACAATTAAATCAATCTATTTCTGATTTAAGGGTTTCTTTATCAAACCCCCATCAAGTACAATATGTTGACAGAGAAACACAACAAGTAATTACCACAAGCTCTTCTAGTGCACGCCGTGACCTTAAAAAGGAACTCACATTAACTATTCAAGAACGTGATACACTTAATAAAAAATTAGAAGTGGTCCAAGACTCTATTTTAAAACTAGATATACAATTGGTAGAATTACAAATTTCTAATGAAGAACAAAGAGAATTAGGCCCACTAAAGTATATTTCTGAATTAACTGGTAAATCAATGGATAAGGTGGTGAACTGGTTTTTATTATTAATTATTTTTGTATTTGACCCATTAGCTATAGCAATGATAGTAGCGATGAATTTTGCATTTAGTCGAAATGCTAATAGTACCAAATTAATTATAACTAACAAATCTCAAGAAAAAGATAACTTTTCTAAAGTACCAGAAGAGCTAACAGAAGAACAAAAAAACCACTTAAGTACAATAATAGGGAGTAAGGAAAAAGATATAAAGGAACCACCGCCCATAAAACCTACTGAAAAAGACTTGAAAAAATTAGAAGAAACGTTAGGTTTAAATAAGAAAAAGGGGGATGAAAAAGAAAATTCACAACTTTCTCAGACACCTTCTAAATCAGGGGCAGAGGAAGAGGGAAAAGCCGAGAGTGTTAAAGCCACGATTCCTACCTCCCCTGAGGATATTGATAAACACAAAAAAAAGATATTAAAATATAAAAAACGTAGTGGAAACGATGGTCCAGCATAGTGTAGATAATTTGTTTTGTCATAACGATAAACATTTTAAAGAACAAATTGTATTATGTCATACTTCTCGCCCATTAAATTATTATAAAAATTCTTTGATTCATAGATTAGATGGTGATTATAGAAAAATACCCACCTATATAATTTCTAATGACGGGGAGACAATTCAAAATTTTGATGAAAATTATTATTCAGATTTTATTGGGGTAGAATATCTTGATAAAAAGGTAATAGTTATTTGTTTAGAAAATTTGGGATGGTTAAAATATAATCAATTAAATAATAAGTACGCCAATTGGATTGGTGATATTTATAAAGGAGATGTCTACCAAAAAAGATGGAGAGACCACACTTATTGGGCGGCATATTCAGATAAACAAATAAAGGCAACTGCAAAACTTATTAAAAGGTTATGTACTGAATTAAATATATCTTTAAAATTAATAGGTCATAACACTAGAATAGATGGGGTAGAAGATTTTAAAGGCATAGTGACTAGAAGTAATTACAATGAGTTATGGACAGACTTGAGTCCTTCTTTTGATTTTGAAAAATTAAAACAATATATAGATGAATAAGAAAACTTATAATAGAAGAACCATAGATGGAAAATATGGTAACACCGCATACGAAGATATGAAACAAATCCTTAATGTTTCTAGGCTTATAAAAGAACAAGTAGAAGAAGACAGTGTGGATTTTGAAACTGCCATCCAAGACGATGAAATTAAAACACCCAAAGAAAAAGAAGAAAAAACTAAAGAATATACGGTAAGTGGTGGTAAAATTATTGTTCATGGAATGACAGAACAAGAATTAGAACTTACAGGTGATGAACAATCTGTGTACCAAGAAACTATGGATGAATTTGTAGAACAGGTATCCGATATGGCAGAATTTCATCCTTTAAACATATATAAAAATAATGTAGAGTGGTCCGGGGAACTTCTTAAGTTCGATATAAGATTTTACTATTCTATTGCGGAAGTAGATGGTGTATATATTGGCAATGCTAATATGGTAAAAATAGATGTAGAATTTGTTGAATTGTTAGAAAAATTAAAAACGTATTTTACAGTATTTTCTGGAAAATGGGCAAAACTTTTAGCAAGTCGAAGAAAAACAGAAACAACAACCGAAGAAGATTTGGGACCAGAAATATAAGATTATGAACAAGGTATTGAAACATTACCAACTTATATTAATAGTAGTATTAATAATAGCTTTAGTTTTTAGCATACTGACTAGACCCGAATCTAGTACAGAAGCAGTTAATGAATATATATTAAATAATAAGATAGATAGCCTACAAAAGGTTATACAAACTAATGCAAAACAAAGAGAATTGTATAACAATAATATTATTTTACTTTCAGATTCTATTGAAGGTTTAAATAAAAATATTAAAGAAAATGATGATAAATTATCTACCCTTAAAACTGAATTTAAGAAAACTTTGGATAACATTGGCACTTTTAATAGCAGCGATATTACCGAGTATTTCTCAAAACGTTACGATTAATGGGGACACTATTGTGTGTATTCCTAAAACGCATCTATTAAAAGCTATTGAGGAAATTGAATTGGGTGATTTCTGTAAAGAAGAACTGTCCATAGTAAAAATAAATTATGAAATCACTAAACAACAACTTAGTCTTAAAGACAGTATTATAACACAATACAAATCCAAAGAACAAATCTTTTTACAAGATATTCAAAACCTTAATCAGGTTATCCAACATAAAGAAGATTTACGTTTAATGTCAGAAAAAAAAGCTAAAAAATATAAAAGACAAAAAAACGGTTTTCTAGTGGGTGGTGCAGCAGTCAGTATTGGCCTTATTATTCTCCAAATCATCTTATAACTTCTCTTCTTTCATTATATTTATAGTAAAATGTAATTATGGGATTAACCGCTACCGATAAAAAAGAAATAGAAAGAATTGCTAGAAAAGAATTGAAAGATTTCTTAGGGTCTGCCAAATTTGAAAAAGATGTGGTGGATGTGGTTGAATCTGAACTCAAAAAGAAGAATGGGAAATTAGCGAAAACTAACAGAGCTGAAATGGTTGATGTAAGTACTAAAGTTTTAATTGAATTATATAAAACATTTTGGTTACGTAGAAGTTTCTGGGATGCACAGATAAAAAATGTAAAATAATATGAATACAGTTCAAAAATATAAAAGAGACGCTAGTAATATGACACAAAATGTATTAGATGAACTCCCTATGGGTGGTGGAGCAAAGGGGGCTAAAGCTAGAAGTAATCTTACCCAAGTAACCAATGAATCGGGAGAAATGAAAGACACTTATAGTAAATCAAAATTTACACCCACACCAAGAGAAAAAGAAATACAAGGAGTATTTGGACAATATGGTGAAGATGTACCACCACCAGTATTACGATATTTAAGGAAAAATCCCAAGGCTTTAATTAAAAGATTATATGGAATCTATGGTGAAAAATTACATGATTATATTTCAGACCACGCAAACAATGAAGAAATAAACATAGATAATGTTTCTCCGTTTTCTGCAAAGGCTCACGAAGACACAATCCAAGGCGAAGAAGAGATGGGTGAACAAACTAGTAGTGGTTCTGCTGGTGCCTATGCCCCCCCTATGGGTTGGGACCCAGACAAACAAGGTTCGACAGTTCAGAACAAACCTTTAAATGAAGAAGAAGAGATGGATGAACAGACCGGTGCGGGTTCATCGGGGTCATATTCACAACCACAGATATGGGCTAAAAACTATAAGAATTGGAAAGCCGTTCAGGACCCCAATTTCCCAAAATGGGGTGGACCTGGTGGAACTTATGTACGAGTAAAGAAAAAATGTAGTCATTTCCCCTATTGTAATCAGGGGGATATTAACGCATTAGAATTTTATGAGAATAAGACCATAAAAGAAGCAATTGAAAATGTTTCTAAAAAAACAAGTAAACCTGTTTCTTATTTAAAAAACATAATTATCACTGAACTTGAAAGCAAATTTCGTGAGGATTTAGAAAAGAATAGGAAAAAGAAAATGAGGGCAGAAAAAAAGAAAAAAACTACAAATGAAGAAGAAATGGATGAGATGATTAGAAGAGCTTTTTATAAGTCTCCAGTTACAGACCCAGACGCGGGCATAGTTGGGGTTACAAAAATGGACCGCCCCATTGGTAAATATTATACTATGAAAGGTAACAAACCTAAGTACGAATCATAATTACAATATATTTATATGATATACAAAAGACATTCAAATGAGAAAAAACATACAATTAGATAGAAGAGTTAGTAAAATTTTAGAAAAAGAGTTAAAGCCTATGGTTAAAAAAGACTTATTAAAAAAGAGACTTAAAACTAAATTACAGGAAGCTAAAGATTCTAATAATTTTCCCGGTAAAGTAGAAACGGACAAAACTTTAAAGACAGCAGGACAACAAAATAGTGAAGCAATGAAATTAGTTGCTGGTAAAATTAAAGACTATTTAAATTTCAAAAATAATTCTCACCCTGATTTCCCACACCAAAACAATTCTAAAACGGATTATGAATCTCCTATGTATAGAAATAGTTCAGAACAAGAAGAATATATAGAAGACTGGAGAGGAATGGGATTAGAAGATGCAGAGTACCAAACTGAACCTTCAGATAGTTTTAAAAAGAGAGTTAGAGATTATATAGAAGGGTCAAGTATGACTGGAAACGAAACAACCAAAGGAACTGACGGTCAACCAATAGGTAATACAGTACCATCTAAGTTGGGTGATAAGGTAATTAAAAAAGTTAAAAGAAAATACAATAAATTAAAAAGTGATGAATGGAGTGAAGCTATACCAAATAGATACGGGAAACAAAAACCAAATCCTAATTATATGGTAGCGGAAGCTATTAAAGAAGTAAAATCATTATTAAATAATAAAAGAAAATGAATTATACAAAACAAAATCTAAATGAAGAATACTCAAGAATAATGGAATTAATGGGTACTCCAGTAATCTCTGAACAAACTACAGTTAAACGTGGTGGATTATTTGGGGACAAGCTTAAAATTAGAAAGAAAGGGGATAACGATTGGAGGTTAGTAGCAAAAAGAGGATTTCAATTTGATAAAGATAATTTACAAGCAGATGATGACGTATTTCAGTACATTAAAATGGAGACAGGCATTAAAGATTTAACTCCTGACCAGTTGATATTTTCTACCAGAAAAGATGGAAAGAATAAAGATGTATATGCATTTATGATTGTACCGAGAAATGTTACTCCAGAACAAAAACAAGAAGTTATTAAAAAAGTAGAAACTACAGTTAAGACAGAGGAAAAACCAGAAGATGATACAGCATCTAAAGATAGTACTAAAGCATATAACATTAAAGGTGATAACACCTACGAATATACAGTAATAGACGGTATTTGGCATACAAGAAAAAAAGGCGATGAAGATTGGATTTCGTTGGAAACTAATAAGAAAGCTAATAGTTTGTTAGATAATAAATTTCCTGATGCCCGTCAAGGAGAAAGTACAGGGGAATCCGAAGAGGTGAAAGAGAAATTTGAAGAAATAAGCAAAAATAACCCATGTATGGAAAATCCAAATGAATTACCTTTCCCTACCTGTGAAGAAGTTATGGCATCATTAGGGATTGAAGGACCTTATGACACCTCTAATTGTACATCAGATTTTCTAATGTATAATAACCAACCAGGAGATTTTGAAAAATGGCAAAATTTTGGTGGTGATGATGCTACTGGAGGAACAAAAGAACAATATCTAGAAGATGTTTTTCTAGCAATTTTACAAGCAAAACCCTTAGATTGCCAATATGCGTGGATGAAAAGAGTTAAATTAGAGGATGACCAAATTATAGCATACGCCAGCAAACATGATGAAAATGAGTTATTGTTAGCGATGGGTAAAGGAAAACCCGCTGATGCAATAGCTGGTAAAGAGCAACAATTTCCATACGCGGAATATAAGTCAGCTGATGGACAACTTATAGAAATTCCTGAAGACGCAATGAAAAACCCATCAGTACTTAAAAAAACTTATGAGGACTTACAAGCTGTGGGAGATGAACAAGCTTTAGAGTGGTTTACACAATATTTGAATGATAATAATATACCGTTACCTTAAAAAAATATTGAGGAAATAACAATTTATTTTTTTATACTAAAACCCCCAAATTCTGGGGGTTTTTTGTAATAAGTTTAAATTATATATTTAAAATTTTAACAATTTAATTACATTTTTAATATGAGCAAATCAAAAGGATTATCCCCAATAGAATTTTATAGGTATGTAACCGAACCCATTCCAAAGAAAGATTTGGATATTTGGTTTAAAGCAAATGATATTATTGTTGAAAAATCAGAATTATTTTTTTTCTTTGTAAAATCACTATACCTTATAGTTAATAAAACTTACTTAGGCAAAGATATCGCACATACTGAAGAAGATATTGTAAATCATTTTAAATGGTGTTGGTGTAAAGTAATTGTAGATTTGAATAAGGAAGGCATTTTCTTTAAAAAAGAAGGCGAACACTATGATTATTTTTGGAATTTTTTTCTAGAATCTTTTTATGGTGAAAAATATGAATACACAATTAATAAAGTAGATAAATTTTTTTCCACCCTATTTAAGATAGATGATAAGAAAACTAAGTCAGAATTAGATATTTATACTGATTTATACAAAACATTAGAAAATAATCTTCTCCAATAAAGTTGACTTCCCACACCACTAGAGTTATTTTTTCTTACTACCTATATAATTATAGGTTAGATAATAAATAAAAAAAATTAGTTAAAAACACATGGAAACTTTAGGAAAAATTAAAGAATTAGTGGAGAATTTATCTGTAGACACCAGTAAATTTTTTGAAAAAGATAATAAAAGTGCAGGAATACGTGCACGAAAAGAAGCTCAAGAATTAAAGATGCTTTGTCAAGAACTTAGAAAGGAAATTTTAAATCACAGTAAAAATTAAAAGAATGTGGTAAGTTTAATATTATTGATACTATTCATTGCTTCTACATTAGAAATGTTAAAATATCTAGTTTTAATAATGATTAAACTATTGAGCAACCCCCCTAAGAAAATTATTTTAAATTATGTGGATGAAATTATTATAGTTACTTCAGTTTCTTATTTTTTAAGTTATATTTTATATTAATGAATTTATTTGAAAATATACAAAAGTTTGGAGACACCTTTTATGGTATAAGAAAACATGAGAATTATTTTATCATAGATTTAAAATTCCCATCTCATTGGGCTTATGAAGGCCTATACGATAAAGATAAGATTGCGATAAAAGTAAATACAAATAGCACTGAAGGGTGTTTAGCTTCTTTTTATTGTGGATATGCCTTAGAGAGTGTAAAATTTCTGGAAAATGAATTATTAAGAATTATTAAATTTAATAAAGATAAAGAAGAAAAAGATAAATTATTACAAGCTAAGACTAGAGAATTAGAAGAATTGTTCCAGTCCAAGAATTTAGAAGAATTAAAGAATATTGATTTTAATGTTAAACTTAGTCCCTTACCGAACTTAAATAAATCTTCAAATGGCACAGATAAACCAAAAGATAAAGTGGTTAAATCAACAGATAGAGAACGACAATCAACAAACCCAGAAACACAAAAATAGTCTAATTGATAATATTAAATCTTTTAATAAAGATGATATAAATAAACCCCCCACCAAGATGCCTCAATTTAGTGATGAGTATTTAGAAGAAAAATATAAGGACAGTAAACCACTTCCAGAAGGGTATTTAGCTCATTTTTTAAATATATCTGAAAATATTGATGAGTTTCCTTTTGAAACACAAAATGTGTGTGTAGAACTTACAGTGAATGAACAAGACTTTATTAAAATTTTACGAGAGATAGAAGAAATTAATACCGATGGAGATATTGTAATTCATAGTACAGATATCCCTGATGAGTATGAATTACAAATAGGGACTGCGTTGTTTAAGTTTAAAAAGGATTAGTAGGTGTAGTGTTTATACAATAAAGACCTCTCAAACCCTTTATCCTCTAATAGATTATAAATTTCTTTTCTTTGTGCTGTAGACAAGTCTCTACTTAGTAGACAATTATATTTTTTTATATTAGAAAAATATTCTTGTATAATATCCATAAATCTTTGAGATTCAGATACATTTTTTAAACTAAAAAGAAAATATTCATTATTGTTTTGAACAATAATTTTATTATTTAAACTATACATTTGTATAATATTTTTACTGGACAGATAGTTTACGAATAATTCTTCAAAATAGATTCTTTTTCTTTGCTGGTGGTCATATATTTTTTCTTCTATCTCAAAACCCTTTATTTTTAATATGTGGTATTTTTTATTTTTAGTGGTGATTTCGATAAGTCTCCCTAAGTCATCACGTTTATGAATTGGTTTAGTTTTACATTTTCCTATACACACTAAAGCTATCTCAAACACACATTCTTTTTTTTTATTATATTTAATAGGAAATATAACATTTGATTTTTTAGTTATTTTGTTATATTTTTTATTTATGTTGCTATAGATATTAGATGTAGCAATTATCCTTTTTTTGGATTGATTATTAAAAATTACTATTTGATATTTAGTTTCTAACATATGAAAAATTATTATGAAATACTTGGCATAAGTAAAGACGCCACCACTGAAGAAATAAAAAAAAGTTATCGTAAACTTTCTTTAAAGTATCACCCAGATAAAAATCCCCAAGGGGAAGAAAAATTTAAAGAGATTTCTGAAGCGTATGGTGTACTTAGTGACACAACTAAAAAAGCACAATACGATAATGGAGGACCACAATTACACGATTTTTTCTCAAATCGTGGTAGTGACCCTTTTGATATATTTGAAAGATTTTTTGGTCGTGATGGAATGCAGCAACGCCCTCGACATAGAAAAGGTAACGATATAAAAGTAAAAGTTACTGTAACACTTGAAGATTGTTATTTTGGAAATGAAAAAATAATAAAAACCCATAGACGAGTCTCAAATAATAAATCGTGCCCCATATGTAACGGTGCTGGTGTAATTGAAAGAATGGCGGGTAACGGATTTTTTAGACAACTAATCAATACTGTTTGTAATGATTGTTTTGGTGTAGGATTTTTAAATGGTGGAAATGAAATAATAGAAGAAATAAAATTTAAAATACCTAAAGGAATAGAAGAAGGACACATGATGAGATTACGTGGAAAAGGTCACGGTATTTGGGGAGGCATTGATGGAGATATAATTCTTATCTTAGTAGTTAACCAACATCAACATTTCCAGCGACAAGGTGCAGATTTAAGGTATGAGGTAGAAATGAGTTTTGTTAATTTAATATTGGGGAAGGAAATAATAATACCACATTTTGATGGGCCATTAAAAGTAGCAACTCCAAAATATCAGGATTATGATAAACCTCTTCAGTTAAAAGGAAAGGGATTTTACACGGCTACATCCCCAGATGGGTTTAAGGGAAATTTATTTGTCTTTATAAAGCCAACTACACCACTCTCTATAACTATAGATGAAGAAGAATTATTAAATAATTTAAGAAAAAGTGAAAATTTTAATATATAATTATGGCTTGTAAAGGATGTAAAAATAAACCACTCCAAGATTTAAATACTACTGAGGTGGTTAAAGGGAAAAAAGAAAAATTAGTTTTTATTTTAATAATAATCTATACTATTTTAACTGGGTATGGGTTAATTAGTTTAATTCTGGACATTAAAAATTTATTTATATAGTATGGAAAATCAGTTGGAATTATTTCAAGAAGAAGAGACCTTTGATTTTGAAGGCATGAAAGAAAAACTTATAGAAAATTTAGATATGCTGAAAGAAATGACAGTAGAAGAACAAACTTTATATAAGAAGTGGCAAGAAATGAATAAAGGAGGAAAAATGTCCAAAATAAAAAAAACTTTATTTGATTATAAAAAAGAATTGTGGGCACCTACTAATATCTGGGACATCCACCAAACTATAAAAGAAATAGAAGAGTTGGACCCCTATGTTGAAAAAGCAGAAAAGGGTAAAGGAGTAACTCAATGGGTTAATGTGCGCAAACTTATTCATACTATGGAATGGGTAGCGAATCCTGGAAGGAATATGAAATTTTGGGTAAAGGACAGGCCTACCCAAAAGATTTTAGGTCAGATATGTATAGGGTCCGATGTAACTAGTATTAAAGTAAGAGACCACTATATAGGGTGGACCAAAAAAGATAAGTTTGATAATCATAAATTGAACAATACCTGTATTGCGACTACCATTGTCTCCACACAACCGGGAGGGTATAATTTAATAATGGGAAAATTAATTGCTGCTCTTACTACCTGTAAAACCATTAGAGATGCATGGGAAGAAAAATATGGGGATAAATTAATTGCTGTAGGGACTACTTCATTATATGGGGTTCATTCAATGTATAATGGAATGCCTCATTTTAAAACATTAGGTGAAACTGCGGGGCAAGTTAGACTTAAACCAGATGATGGTGTCTATTTACCGTGGAACCAATGGTTGAAAGAAAACTACCCAGAAGAACATAAAAAAGCAATTAGTGCGACGGGCCCTAAACAAAATATTATTAATAAAGTTTTCAAACATTGTGGAATCAAACCGTCTACATATGACCATGGATTTAAAAGGGGGGTATTTTTAGCACAATTATATGAAAATGGAAATGAATTTTTAAAGAGTGAAATACCAGAGACTTCCTTAAGATTAAAGAAAAAATTTGAAGAGGATGTCCAATATACTTGTAAATGGTGGAAACCAAAGGCTTTGAGACGGTATGAAAAACTGTGGAATCAAGGAAAAATAAAAGAAGAACAATTATTTTATTGGGATATTATAGATATGTCGTGGGAGTTAACACAAAAAAATTACTTAAAAGAAGTTGGTAGATAAAAAAAAATTTGTTATCTTTGTACTTTATTAATCTTTAAAAAAATTAAAAATGCGTGTAAGTAAAGCAACAAAAATGGGTTCTTATATATGTAGAATCGGAACGTATGATGTACGTCAAAAAACGGTAATGCCTAAAACTGTAAGGGGGCATGCGGGTACAAAAAATACCAAAGGTTCTACCGAAGGTAGAATTTACAGAGGAAAGAATTTGGTAAAGGGAAATTTTACAGATGCTTTCGCAGCAATTAAGAAGGCTTACTCTATGGTCTGTAAAGAAGGTAATCAAGATAATGTATCTAAAAAAATTGTTACGAGATATAACTTAAGTTGTTAGTGAATTTATCTTATAACTGGATATTTATTATAAAAATCGTTTATGAGTTTTACAAGTCTTCTTATGCAAGTTGAGGAAATTATTACCGAGGAAGTATCACGGTATGAGATTTTCATTGATAGGTATACTAAACCTAAGAAGAAAAAGAATGGGAAAGTTATACCAGCCAAAGTTCCTTTGGATGTTATGAGAGCTATTATGTTAGCTGACCCAACGAGTAAGGCAGAGGAAGATGCCGATATAGATGATGGTAATATAGAAAAAGTTGGGTCCTACACTCAATGGATAATCAAACAATATTTAGGGTTGCAACAAAAAGCTGATGAAGAATTTAGTTATGGTACCCCCGAATGGAATGATGTAATTAAAACCCTACAAGAGAGATTTGTTGAGGATTTATATAAAGTGACTGAGGATTTAGCGAAGTTCGACCGATTTAAAGGTAGAATAGACGCAAACAAAAGAGACATCAATCAAATTAATGATGTAGATGAATTATACGACCTAACCAAAGATTTTTCTATGGAAGAGGAAGTGGTCACTAAATCTGAAGAAAAGGAAAGAAGAAAGCGAGAGGATGTGGATTATATGTACGATGGAGACCGTTGGGAGGTAGTTGCGCCAATGACCAAAGAAGTAAGTTGTGATATGGCAGGTGCTCCTTTAACAAGATGGTGTACAGCTTCAACTGGATGGAATTATTACGACACCTATTCTAAACAAGGACCCTTATATATTATTAGAGATAAAAACGATATTGTAGGAAGTGGTAGAGGTATGGGTGAACCCCGACCCAAATATCAATTTCATTTTCCCAGTAATCAATTTATGGACCACGATGATAGGTCAATTAGTTTAGAAAAATGGTTACAAGAGGACGGGTTAGAACTTAAAGAATTCTTTAAACATGAATTTGCCAAGTCCTTAAATAAGGATTTTGGAGACAAAGTCCAAATCAACTACCCGAATGATTCAGTTTCTAGATTTATTGCTTTATATGGCTTTGATGAATTCTTTGATAAATTACCTAAGACATTAATTAGATTTGATTTTGAAAAAGGAAACAGGAGAGGGGATGATGAGGATATACCCTCCATGCCTTTACATCCACAAATTTTAGATTTCCCTAAATTACAAGTATTACATGTTGAAGGAATATTAAAGTCAATGCCTGAAGATTTAGGAAATAGACTTAAAGAGTTACAGTTCATTTCAGTCCCCAATAATCCAGATTTAGAATCACTCCCAGAGTCTTTAGTCAATCTTAAAAATTTAGAGGTAATCAATATACGTAATTCTCCCAAAGTTCAAATTCCACCATTACTACAATCAAAAATAGACCAAGGAGAAATTGTTCTGGTTAAGTAAAAATTATTTTTTATTTTGTTAAATAGAAAATTTTTATTATTATTGTAATAATAAAAATATTTATATATTATGGAAGTAGATATTCACATATACTTGAAAACGTTACGTGATTTTTTCAAAAAAAATCCCCAAGCACAGGACGGTTTATTGTCTAAATTTCCTGGTGTTGAATTTGATATGTTTATGGTTGAGGTAGAGAGGGTGGCACTATCTAACTATAATGAGTATGGTGACCCTACAATTTCCAAAAAACAAATATTAGATATGTTGGAAATACTTCACGCACAAATAATGAGAGATGGCTTGCATTTATTAAGTGAGAATGAGGACATTATAATTGAAAAGGGGGAAGATGGTGTACCTAAAATAGTTTTTACACAAAAATTTAGAGAAGAATTACAGTCTTTAAAGGTATTCCAACCATCCACAACAGGACCAATTTGCCTTAATTGAATATATTAATTATGTGGTTTTTATTTTTTTATAAATAGAGGTTGTTTTTCACCCCCAAATAGCAAAGTTATAGGTTCTATGTTATTTTTAGACATACAATTATTTAATATTTCCCTACATTCCTTCTCCTTATGTCTGTGTTCATAAAAAATAGAACCACTTTTCATTTCATTAGAAATTTTATTATACATGTTTCTAACGTTATCACCTTTAAGTGGTTGGTATGATAAAATTAAATCATAATTGGTTAGGTCACTTTTCATTATATCTTCTAAGGATAAAGACGGTTTATTACTAGTCCATAAGGGACTTAAATAATTAGTAAAAGTATCTATTAACTCTTTATTATGTTCTATTCCATAAAAATTGGCATTTATATTATAATGTAAAAATTGTAAACTTAAATTATATAGTGTTGTACATAGGCCACACCCTAAGTCAACAATTTTACTATTATTTTTTAATAGATTACTATTTGCTAACGCTTCTATTAAACCGTAATATTGTTTTTGATTAGCCTCAATATACTTATGATTTTCATTATCGTGGTGAAGTATTACTCTATCTGGGTTTATGACTTTTGCTATGGTTATATAATTACCTACCATAGTATTAAAGTGGTCTCCCAGTTGGATACTACAAGTATCCACCATTTTAAATTTAATTATTGTTTCCACTAGCTTAAAAAGTTTTAAAAAATTATTTAGATGTACCGTTCAATTTCTGACCAAAAATAAGGGTCAATAATTGTATTTTGTAAATCATTTCTAAAACTATTATAATCATTTTTTTTCAAAATGAAACCGTGTGCCACACAATATTCTTCTAATCCGTTTCCAACGTAACCACTTGACGACATAATAAAATTCATTAAACCATCACTTGTGTCCCCATAGCCGATACCTAGTCTCCCAGCAATTAAGTATTTATCAACTAAAACATTTACTGTGTCTAATAATTGTGATGATGCACTAAACGGTAAATACCCCACAGTAACTTTAGCTGCGTTACTCCATCTTTGTGGGCAATCTTCTAAGAAACTATTCCAGTAAGTATGCCACTTATTAATTAAATAACTTTCGGCTTCATTTTGTGTCATTCCCTTTGAGCTCATTAAATAAGTTATTATTTCTGTAGAACCTTCAGGATAAGCATATGCATCAATAATATAATCTTTTTCTGTATTTGTCATCGCTGACCAACCAGTTTCATAACCACATAATCTCACACCTTTTTGCCATGTTTGATATGTATCACAAGGTTTAATACCTAAATTATACATATTTTCTATAGAGGTAATATTTGTATACCCACTTAATGTTTGACCACTAACCAAAACAAAGGACTCGTTACCATTTAAATCTTCTAAGTGCCAACTTTGTAAATCAACACCCACCGTTTCACCATTTATATCGTATCCAAATAAATTATAATTCATATCATGATATGTTATTTGTTGTTCTTATTCCATCTATGGTTAAAGTAGAATTAGATATGGTGATAGTACCATTACCACTATTTTTGAATGCTACCGTAATTACATTTCCACTTGATAAATTTTCAACATAAGCGGAGGTGGCTAATGTATAGGGGTCCTTATCTTCATCCTTACTAATTCTTTGAACTCTTTCAGAATTAGATAATTGACCAAAACTATTACCAGACATTATAAAAGATACCTCCCTCTCTTTTTTAGACGTTTCAAAATAACAATTAAAAGTCATAATATAATCTCCAGTCCCCCCCAAATTGCCTGTTGTTAAGTCAAGTGTTGGTATTGCCGTATAGCTTGTCTGTGTTACTCCAGCCATGGTGGCACTTACGCTTTGTCTATCGTGTTGAATAATCCCCATCCCCACACTAAATGTCGTATCCGAAGAATTACCAATAAAATCTATACTGCTTGTTCCAGTATTAAATGTTCCACCACTAACAAATTTATCTGTATCAATATTTGCTAAATCAACCGTAACAGCTGGCAAACCACCATTTCTTTCTAATTCTAAAGTTGTTGAGTTTAATGTTGCACCCGTCACATACCTATCTTTATCTATACTTGATAAGTTTGTTGAAAATGGTGGTAGACCTCCAGTTCTGCCTAATTCTAGTGTGGTACCATTAAGGGTGGTTCCACTAACAAAACCCATCTGTGAACCTATATTAATTCTTTCTGGGGATGGTAAATTAAGGGCATATTTATTATAGTCTAATAATTGAATTATACCTACATTAGATGATGTTAAAGTAACACTAAAACTATTTCTTTCATTTCCGGTAGTAAAATTAATTTTATCTATTAAATCAGGCCTACTAGACCCACTACATACAATTCTATAATCTAGATTTAACCTATCTAGATTATGAACTACAGTAAATGCCGTTCCCGTAAATCCTGTTTCGTATAATAATAAGTTTGCTACTGCCATTTTTTATAATGTTATTCAACTCTAATTCTTTCACCTAATGCCCATTTTACTACTTCTACTTCTACTGCATAAATAATAACATTTTGATTTGGTTGACCATCATCATCTAATTCTAATCTAATGAATATTGCATCCCCTTCGTAGTATTCATCAATATCAAATGATATATTATTGAGGGTGTGAGCTTTATCTGAATAATCACTAGTTGGTACACCACTAACTAAGTCAGAAGTTATTGCGACGGCGGCATTAGATGTTAATGTATGGGTATTCGCTACTGTTCGGGGTGTATTAATAATTCCTCCCGTTGGGTCAGTAATTTTTACACTGGACACTTCACGTGTTATAAAAGAGGTTATTAGTGTTGGTGTAGTATTGATGGGAGCACTCCCTTCTAAAATATAATAAGGTTTTATGGTTAGTGGATATGCTGTACAGAGCCCTCTGGGTAATATTGCTTGCATGTATATTGCATCTCCACTTTGATTTAATTCAGAGTTTTTTGCTGTATGTTCCCACCCAGTTGTACTAGGTATAGGAGTACCAACATCGAATAGTCCCGTTACTACCCCACCAGACTCCCCAAATATATTACCTGCAGAAATTAAACTATCTTTATAAAGTGCGTTACCATAAAAATTTAATATACCATTATCATTAACTTCTGTATGTGATGGTTCCAACCACACTAAATCAATTTGTGGTAAAGATGCGGGTGGTGTAACCATTGTTATTCTAATCCATTTACCCTCTTGACCATCAATTGTAGTGGTCGACCAACCATTATTTTCCTCTACACCAAATCTAATATCCTCCAAAGTACCAACATTTCTTGAAAATAATGTGTTTGCATAATTATACCCTAAATTATGGTGTACAACTTGATATTTTATATCTACCCATGTACCACCAGAATAATACTCTATTGTATATGTTCCACCAGTTGACCCCGTATACTCAACCTCAAAACCATTAAAATTAAGATAATCACCACTAGGATACCTTTGAGAACTACCCAAATATATTTGTTCTCCAGCAGTTAATGATTGGAATGAAAATAAATCACCTTCTGTTTTTGCTGTTGTGGTAACAACCACGGGACCACTAGCACCACTTGTTATAACATGCACCCCATTCTGATATTCAGAACCACGACCAAGATTAGTTTCAAACCCCTTATTTGCGTGTCCAACTTCAAAGTTTGACCAACTTCGTAATATTGGTGATAAATTTTGTGACTCACCAATATCTGAAAATTGAAATGTATGTGGTGAATTAACCCAACCATATGGAATAGACAACTTTGTTGAATCCATTGAAAACGCAGTTAGATTTAATTTACCATTTGACCCCGTTACACCACTTGACACTAATATGTTTGTAGTTCCAGCATCTAATCTACCTTGTTGAACCTCAACATCATAATCATCTGATGTTATTTCTATCCCTGTTGGGACATTAAATATATTAAAACCAAATCCAGCAACTGTTGGTTTGTTTGAAGATGTACCACTAACACTTAATGCTATACCACAACCAGGGTTACCAATATTTACATTAATCATTTGTGCTCTACCACCATTTACTTGAATTCCCTTATTAATTGTACCACCACCTGGTACGTGCATTCCATCTAATGCAAAAATCCCCTTATTAACCTCAACTAACCTATCTAAATTACCACCACCATATCTTAATTCAGTATAAATAATTTTAGCTGGAGGTGGTCCACTACCTAATCCACTGTCCATCACAAGTCCTTTCCCTAATGTAACACCAGTACCACCAGAAACGCTAGAACCTTTAAAGTGTACATTGTGAAATGATGTTACAATTCCCGCAGTTGAGTCATTAAAATATAATGCCGCTGAATCATCTGTTGGTGTATAAACTGTAAATCCTTCCATATAAGAAGAACCTGATACTGTTATAAAATTTCCTGTTGGTGTGGATGCACTAATAAATGTTACTTTAGCCCCACCTTGACTTATTAATGAAGTACTTGGTACTAAGGTAAAATCAGGTTCTACATACTCACCAGGTCTAACCATAATGGTATCATTTGTAACCGCATTACCAATAGCCGTTGCGATACTAGCCCAAGGTTTGTCTTGCCTATCTACTAAAGCGGTACTGTCATTTCCAAATATGTTATCAACCCAAAGAACATTTCCAGTATCAATTGATTGTTCTGCATCTATTTTAATTTGATTTGAAGATGGGTTGGATAGTGTTACATTAGTCCCCCCACTAAATTTTAATACGTCTACACCATCATTTCTTGTTGTAGTAAATTGATTACTGGTGAAAGTTGTTCCTGTTACAAAAGTATTGATACTGCCACTACCACTTAAACATTGGGTTATCGCACTACAAACAATACTAGAAGGGAGGTAAACGGGGTCAATACAATCTAAGTATTGTTGACCATCCAGTAGTCCTTGTTTAGCGTATTTTTTGCTAAGCTGTTTAGCTTGATAACAATAACTTCCTGGGGGACAACCGTGTGCCATTATTTAATTAATTTTAATCTTCCGTCAATCCATGCCTGATGGTTAGGGCCAATAGTATAGACAAATTGTCTTCCCTTACGTGTTAACTCTACAATTCCAGCATCTTTTATAGCAGCAAAGAAACTACTATTATGACCAGGAGCGTATTCCCTACCGATAGAGTCATAGAATTCTTTTCTAGTTTTACCCGGATTCTTTTTAACAAAATCTACAAATCGTTGGGTAAGAGACCCCTCTTTAGGGGGATATTTAAATGTCATTGTATTTTGCCATCTATTAGCTGACCATGTGGTAAAATCTATCCCCACTACTTTCTTTATAGTCTCATCATTTAATACTTGGTGTTGCATAATCCGTTGATAGAGATTGAGTACCCACCCTAATTTACGGTTAAATAAATTTTCATCATCTTCCATTTCCATATAGCTTTCCCTAAAGTCTCCATAAGGAGGAAGCGGTGGAGAGCCAACCTCCATATGCCAAGCCTTATTAAGTTTTTCTTCAATCTCCCAACTATCTACAGGAATATAATACTGACCCTCAAAGAATGGGTTAGCTTGTAGAATGATGCCTGATTCTTTACTCTCCAGAACCCAACCATACTCATCTTCTATTCTTAAAGTCCACGTACCACTATCCGAACCAAATTGACGAGGACGAGTGAGAGTTGCTACATAGTCAGTTAATTTTTTTGTAAATTCCGGTAGTTCATAATATTGGGGTGGTGGAGCTGGAACAGTCATATCCTCCTTAATTAAAGCAAATATTTGTGGAGGAAGAATATTACGTAGGAGGTCTGTTTGTTCTAGAGAGAGAGCCCTATCTCGTTCAGTATGGATACTATCAGTATTACCATTATAACTTCTATAGATAGCAAGTTTATAATATGGACCTAACTGCCTACTTTTATCAATTAGATAATATAAATTACCATTTTTATTATAGTGACCAAACGCATTACTTTTGGTTGCAGAAGTACACCACTGAGTGCCTGCACCATAATAACAGGAGGCTTCTTGAGTTTTAGGTTTAACTAAAAACCATCTATCGTCTTCGTATAATTTTTCGGCTCCACTCTTTGCAAACTTTTCTTTATCTCCCCGTGAGAGTTCACTTAATATTTGCATGGATATATCTCGCAGTATCTCCGCGTTAGGGTAGGAATGGATATCTTTAGGTGAATTAACAATTCGGGTGTAGGTACTCACACTAGGGAAGTCATTAACCCCAATTAGTTCTGTTACACTTTCTCTATTTATTCTAGGTAGGGCTTGATGAAAAGAACTGGTGGCGTTAATAATCTCTTCCAAGACATCTTCTGCACGCTCATCAGCGTGAGCATCCATCCATTGTTTGACCATCCACGGTAGATATTTGTTAGACCCTGCAATATTTTGAGATTCATCATTTAAGGTTTGAATAATATTTTCTTCAGTGGGGTATTTTTGGATTAAATCATCCACCATCGCTTCTACGAGATAGGTTTCTTGTAATGATGACCCACTATTAATTTTTTCTTTTAATTTTTTAACAAAAGCCGCTTGAATTCTTTTTATTAAATCTACATATGGTGTATCTCCATTATTTCCACCATATGTTCTTCTTTGGGGGTCACGTTTTCCTCTTTTATAGAAATTTAAACCTGAAATATTAGTAATACATTTATGTCCTCCAGAATTTGAGATAATCACATCCCACGCACTAACACCTAATTTGTCTAATATTGCTTTTTGTTTCTCACTTAATTTAGGCCATTGAATATTTAAAATACTTCTAACCATTTTACCAAACCCACTTTCAGGTGGTGGCATATTAATAATTTTATCACCATATAAAGCTTCTAAATCTGTATATTTAAATCCAATACTTTCTTCATTTACCTTAGCTTCACTAATTCTTTTTAATACCGAAAAGGGAACAATATAGTTTTCTAATTCCTCTTTAAATTCTAATAATACTTCTTGTGCGATATCCCCAAGATTTATCCCTTTTAGTGCACGTTCTTCTTTAAAAGGATTACAAGACGCTTGAACTAACCCCAACGGCCATGCTATTATTAAAAAATCTGCTTCTGGATATATTTTGAATGGTGTATAACGGTCATATGAACCGGGTTTAAATAATTTACCACCACCATACTGTACTATAATTTCCCCATCTAAATATAAATTTTCACTTTCTTCTTGGGATTTTACATAACGTTGTTGATTGATATTCATTTGTTCTGGTGTGGCAAAATCTCTCTCTCCCCCAATACGGTTAATATTTTGAAAGATATTAAGTAGGGATGGTGATGAAGACCTAACCAGTTCTTCCAGAAAGTCAGGTTTATTTTTATATGCTAAAAGAAGTTTATTGGTTAATAACCCCAACAACCACTTATTGTCTGGTAAAGAACCGTCCTTCTCAAATTTATAAATGTAATTCATTACGTCATCAGGAGTGAGACCATGTTTTGCGTAATCTGCACTATCCACCGTAGAAATCATCGTGATGTCATCTGTGGGAAAAATATCTTGAGGACTAACTATTTGAGAAATAGTTTCCACGTTAGAACGCGCACCTCTAAATTGGGTAGAGGTATCGTCTTCCACACCTATTTGAGTGTCGTGATGGTCAGTATGGATAGTAAAAATGGGTTTACCGTGTGCAAAATCTACTAATACAGGCATTACGTCTCCCGTTGCTTTGGGTTTTTGAACTGAAAATTCTTTATCACCATATTGTATCACATGAGTATCAATAACATCAATACCATACTTTTCCAGATATTCTTTCATGGCAATTGCAGAGACAACACCATCTAAATCTTGATGAAAATAAATCTCAGCTTTAGGGTACCTTTCAGCTAATTTATTTATATCTCGTATGCCACTTTCAATTAAAATCTTTTCCATCCTTATTACATTGTTTTTGGTAACTTACATTTTAAAATAGGAGAGCCATTTACCAGAGGCTGACCAATTTCATCAAATTCAATCTTTTTAACTTTAACAGATTTATTTTTAAATCTCCCCACCAACATAGTATCCCCCTCTTCAATGGGGATTATCAACTTTCCTTTTTTATAAGTTATCTTCATCTTAATTTATTCTATAAATATACCACCATTCGTCGTCAAAATGTACTTCATTTTCATCTCCATCATAACCAGATAACCCGTTACCTCTTCCATCCGCTTCTATCACATCATTTGCTACCCCATCTTCATCTACAAATCTAAGGATTTGGTCCCCTTCGTAGCCCCAATGTTGTAATTCCTCTAAAGGATTATCACGTATTTCTTGTAGTCTTCCTTCTACCCACTCATCCATTTTTTCTTCATCCCATTCCATCCAATCTTCATCCTCTTCTATGTCCTCTAGTTCATTTTCTAGGTCTTCGATAAGAGTTTCCATATCTTCCCATTCTTCCTTCATATCTTCATCGCTTAATTGGTCCTGTAGGTCCGCTATTTGTTCTTCTAGTTTATTTTGGTGTTGTTTGCCTTCATAACTTAATACCTTATCATAATCTTCATCCAGATAAGATTCAGGAGAATCCCGTATATCATCCTCAAGACTATATCTAAACTCATCCGCAACATCATCACCATCTAGATTATTTTCAATTACCCAGTCACCGAAACCCTCAATGCCTATGTCATCTATTAAAGATTTAACTTGTTCGAATGCGGCCTCGTCTGCAGTATCATCATCTCCTACCGCATATTCCGCTCCGTCATATGCAAAAGTATATAAACCATAATGGTCATAGGGTTCTAAAAAGATATTATACACGTCGTGTACCTCCATACGTGCCAATTCTAACTCTTCTTCTAAGTCATTGAGGTCTTCACCATATTCTTGGGCACGTTCCCCACTAGGGTCATCAATTACTTCTGGGTCGTCTTCCATCTCGAGACGCATCTCGCTGATTTGGGATTCTATCTCTTCCACTTCACTATCCTCGTTCCAGTCTCCATTATCTTTTAACCATTCCATGAGAGCATTGGCTGCCATTCCTTCACTATCCGTATCTTCTGGATTCCACACATCACCCGCTCTTCTTTCTTCTGCACTTGCATTAGCACGTGCAAGAGCTTCTCTTCTTCGTTGGGCCCACTCCTGTTCTCGGGCTATTCTTTCTAATTCTTGTTGTTTTTCTTCTTCACTTATTTTTGCGATATCTTCCGCATATGTAAATTGAAAATAATCTTCTATAGTTTTTAGTAACTTAGGGTGATTAACAATATGTCCTACCTCACTAGGAAACATAGATTTGTCTAACGCATTCCACCATGACTCACCCCCTTTATAGGTTTTATTAAGAGCTACCTTATAATTGGGATTAGATGTGGGGGTCTGCTTATCTAAAATATAAAATAATTTCCCTTCTTTATCATAGGAACTAAAGTGATTATCATTCCCCTTAGTTGCAGTACACCATTTGGTACCTGCACCATAATAACACGAAGCATCATGAGACCTTGGAACTACCACTTTAAAGCGGTCATCTTCATATACGACTTCGGATTCGTCATGGGTTTTTATATTTCTAGTTTTTTCTTTTTTATAATTTTCCAACGCTTCCTCTACCTCTTCTAAGCTCTTATATTGATAAAGGTCTTTTTGAGGAAGGTGAGATTTCCATTTTTCAAACTGGGAGACTGCTTCCAGAATGGTAATTAAAGCACCGTGAGAAAACCCCACCTCACTTCCACCCATTCTCTGGATAAGGTTTGCCATCCAACCCAAGTATTTATGATTAGGAGCAATAGCTTGACTACCACTGATTAATTCAGGCCAGATATCGGCAGAAATTTGGTACTTTTCTTTTATTTGTGAGACTCGGTCTTCTGTTAAGAGCATCTATTAGTTTTACAATAAATACTTATAAGATGAAGTATGTTATGGAGAACTGTAAACTTATCATAGTCTATTTTTTTCTTCTCTTAATTTTATCTATTATTATTATTGGGGTAGTGAATAGTAGGCATCAAAAAGAGATAAAGAATAAAGAAGTATATATTGATTCTCTTCTTCATACTCTCCATGTAAAAACATTTGAATCTACCAATCCATTACAAGCTATTCCTTTGGGAGCACCTCTTGATAGTGTAAAGGTAAGTAGCCCCTTTGGAGTAAGGCGTAACCCCATCAGTAAACGATGGCAACGTCATCAAGGAATAGATTTAAAGGGTACTTACTTAGATACGGTATACGCGACAGGGGATGGTGTAGTTTTACATTCAGGATGGTGTGGAGGATATGGGAGGTGCATTGAGATATATCATGGATGGGAATACCAAAGTACTTATGCGCACCTTAATAAGGTATTTGTAAAAGAAGAAGACACCATATGTGATGGGCAAGCGATTGGAACTGTAGGTAATACTGGGTCCAGTACAGGCCAACATTTACATTATGAGATAAGTGTGGGTGAAAAAAAAATTGACCCATATCCATATATTATTACAAAAGTTTCTAAAAATTAATATTTATTAATTAGTAGAACACCATTATATTATAAAAAAATACATTAATATGCTTAATACCCATTTACCTTTTATTGAAACTAATAACCATCTAGAAATTACCTTATGTGGAAAAGGAAGCTGTAAATGTCCTTCCGTAGATATCGATACTGAGAGTGAACACGTGGTACTAGGTGGTAAAGAAGAAGGTTATACCACATTTACTAAAGAACAGTTTTTTCTTTTAATGGAAGAAATAAAAGCCGGCACATTTGATAAATATTTAAAGTAGATGGCGTGTGGATGTAAAAAAAAAGGTAGTAAAGAGAAAGAAAAAAAATCCTCTACTGATTTTAATAGTAAAGATATGCAGGCTCTTATTCGTCAAAAAATCGTAGAACAAATTCAAAAGGGAACCACTCCGCCAAAGACACCCCAGTAAGTATTTATAGGGAATGAGACTCATTACCCAATTATCCATATTAGTAGAAGATAGCCGTCCATGGTATGAAGTTGCTTTGGCTTCGGAAGACATGGAAGATTTAGCAGACCTTTTAAAGCTCTTTGGTGGAGGAGGAGATATATGGGGTCATAGAGGAGAGGGCCATTTTAATTCCTTACAACAATTATATCAAGCTTTAGAACATAAAGGTCTTGGTGACAAATTTTTAACTAATATTATAACCCATTGGGATGAAAGTGCGAATCCGTTATCTGTTGTTTTAGATGCAATTGGTGGGGCATATAATCCTGATAAAGACTTACTTCATAAGTACATAATACCAGAGGCTCTAGACCTAATAACTAATCTCACTTATAAAGATGGAAAATATATACTGAGCTTGGAACCCGGTGAGGAAGCAGATTTTTATGATGACAGTACCCGTAATGATGTAGATTGTCATGCAGTAGCGGAAGAGATTTGGGGTGAGGAAGGACTGAGTTGGGAACCCTATGACACTAATGTCGAGTTGGACTACCTTCTAGAAAATGAAATGACAGAGGAAAACATAGAGGCCTTGAAACATCTTTTGGTGAATGAATATACCAATGCAGTGGTAAGCACCTTTAGAGAAGAATTCAACGGTTATAAAGAAGAAGACCAGATTGGAGAAGATGATAATGCTTTTTTCCTTTATCCCGAGAGAGTGAGACGACTAGACCCATATAATCTCGCAGTCCTATTGGAGAGTGCAGACGAATTAGACGATGTTAAAAATGAAATAAAGTGGGCATGGGGAGATGCGTGGAATCAAGGCATTATGGATAATTATTATACCACATATTACGATGAGTTTTATGAGAATGTGGGGACATCTATGGGCAGGGGAACAGTAAAGAAATTCGTATATAATTCAAGCGAGGCTAAATATAGACCCATAGATGTGAAAGTGTCTTTTTATGATGTGACCCCACACGCTGAACGTACTCTCTTACAATATATTGACCAGACCGGTGACATAGACAATAGTAATTTTGCTGAGATAATGAAACACAGTGATTCTACTTTTCCATTATGTCCTAATGTAGATGAATACCCACACGATGATGATGAAGTTACTGAACTATTTAATGAACGTCTTCAAGACTATTTATAAAGAAAAATCTATTAACATGATACTAAAAAAAATTTACCTAGAAGAAGATGAGTACTATCACGACATCATACCTAAAAAGACAATTTACCTTCACCACACTGCTGGTAGTCATCGTGCAGATTGGACTGTAGCGAGTTGGGACAGAGATAAAACTAAATCGGGTGGTGTAAGACATATAGCTACATCTTATATTATTGGTGGTAAATCCACCAGAGACGGTAATATTGATTGGGATGGTGTGGTAGTAGAATGTCACCCCCCTGAAAAATGGGCTCACCATTTAGGCATAAAGGCTCGTAACAATAAAAAATTAAATCAAGAAAGTATTGGGATTGAGATTTGTAATTACGGTCCTCTCCATAAGAAAGGTGACACCTATTACAATTATGTTAACAGTAAGGTACCCTCCACCGATGTAGTGGATTTAGGATTTGAATATAAAGGGTACCGTTATTATCATACTTATACGGACTCCCAAATAGAATCTACTAAACAACTTATAAGAAGTTTAGGTGAAAAATTTGATATAGATTTAGCAAAAGGGATGAAACGCATTATTAATAAATCTTTAAAGATACCTATAAATTTAGATACATTAGGTAAACAACAATGGTTAAATTTACATGGTTATTTAGGCAGTAATGGAAAAAAATTAGTAGAAGATGGTCTAGTTGGTGGCAATACTGATTACGCTATAGATTCTTTTAATGAAGATAGTGATGGTAACGCCTTTTTAGTTAATAAACAAGCCTTAGTTGGTGCAGAGGGGGTGTGGACACACACTAATGTGAGAAAAGATAAATATGATTTATCACCACAACCGAAATTGGTGGAAATGTTAAGCACCTTATAAGGTTTACGCTTAGTAATCAATTTTGTAAATTTATAAAAAATTGATGATGAAGATAGTTACACACAAATTTAAAAAAAGAACTGGAGAGATGATTTATCTGGTAAATTTAATAGATGATACCGGAGCACCCCTAGAGAGCCATTTAGCTTCAGATAATGAAGATAAGATTAAAGTATCCACCGCACTTTCCATAAAACATAAAACACCCTTAGTTATACATAACACAGGCTTCTCAATAGTAGAATAATATGAGTAAAATATTAGAAGAATTAGACCACATACTCTATAATCTTAAAAATGCACAAGAAGAAGGTAATAAAAAATTAATTAACCAATATTTAAGAGAAATGAATGAATTGTGGAATGAAAATAAGGATAAAATGATTGAGAACGCAAAAAAAGATGGGTTTAGGTTAGATGACAATTAGTTAAAAATATAGATTATTGATGTATATTACCATTTGGATTGAAAATAAATTTTTAGAGAATTTTCATAAGTTTACTCTGGAAGAAGAGGAACTTATAGAGGGGTTTACATATACCTTAACACAACCACCCGCTACAAATATAATTAGAGAAACAGTAGAAGTTAGAATACCATACGATATTTATATACGACTGAGAGATGTTTAATGGAAACAAAAAAACGTATTGAGTCTCTACTTTTTCAGATAAAAAAATTAGAAAAAGAGGTAAACGATATTAGAAATAGTTGTTTACATAAAAAGAAAAGCATTAAATTTGTAGACCAAAATAGTTCCCACTCTAATGGGTTTCCACGATGGTTTTGTGTAGAATGTGGAGCACTTAAAGGAATTCCTTCCCCATCAGAAATTAAAGAATGGTTGGAAACATAAATGAAAATCTATTTGTTTTTGTAAATAATTGTTTTATCTTTGTTTATCTAAAAACAAATAAAAATATAAATGTTAAAAGTTGAAGTTAAAAAAGATAATATTGAACGTGCTATTAAAGAGTTACGTAGAAAAGTTATTAATACCCAACTTATTAAACAATTAAGAGACAACAAACAATTCACCAAACCATCAGTTAAAAGAAGAGAGGAAATCCTTAAAGCTGAATACGTCCAGAAAAAAAAGGATGAAGAGGAGTATTAATTATACCCTTTTCCTATTTCTTTCCATACATCATCAAATAATGTAGGTTGTGTAAACTTAACCAACTCATCGAGTGGTATACCAGGAACTGGTATATTTCTATATATCATCTCAGGAGTGTTAATATAGAGGTCTACCGTATCATCTTCTACATTATAATGTCTTACTTTAATAGTGTTACCACCCTCCCAAGGTTGTTTAAATTCATATTGTGTACCCCATGAATTTATTGGTTTAAAGTTTAAATCTTTCATAGTTTTTTTATATTTATCCACCCCCGCTTTTCTATCTGCTACCGATACATCTGCTTCGTCTATCTTATCTAAAAAGTCATTCATAGTATAATCCATTTCTTCATGAGTATGTTGGGGCCAATCCCACGCATCATACCATATATCGGAAAGACCCCCATCTACTTCTCCTATACAAGTCTCATCTGATAAAAGAGGGGAAAGGGTTTTCATATTATGGTTAGTAACATGGAAGAGTAATTGAACATAAGGAATAAAAATACTTACCTCACCACTACCTTCAGAAGTAAAAGGAATAATAATTTCCGCCTCTAAAAATTCTCGCATCTCTACCCGTCTACTCTCACCTATACCATAGCCTAGATGATTAAGTAATTCATCAGTAACAACATCCCACAGTCGGGGGAAATGCCCTTCAAAAAATTCAGTAAACTCCCCATCATCAAAATCACTACAGGCTGCTTTATCAAAATCTGCATCTAATTTTTCCATTAACCCATACACTCGTTGCATTACTTCACCACTAAACCAACAAGCCATGTAATTTAATTCGTCGGAATCCATCTCCTCGTAATCGTCACCGTAAGAATCATATGCACGATTATAATAATATATGTCATCTTCATGAATACATAGAATATCCTGAGTATATTTATCTTCCTCCAGATATACCAGAATTCCATCCTTCATTATCTCAATCTGACCATAATCATCCCCTCGGATGGGAGAACGATAGCGATACCCATCGATAACCGTAAGGTCGGGCCCTACTAGGTCCTCGAGTAGGGCCATATTTTTCTCCACCTCTTTTCCTTGGGCTAAGGCATATACAACTGTACTCAGAGGGGTGATATTTTCTTTATACCACTTGTCCTGTTCTTCAGGAGTAAAGGGCATATCCAACCTAATGCGTTGTGGTAAAGTATACTTAATATCAAATAGTTTTCGGAGTTCGGTCTTCTGTGAGAAAAACTTAAATTTGTCCATTGGTATCCCATCTTCATTAAATACCTGACGGATATCTCCGTCTCTAAGTAATGGTATTCTACTATAATCGGATACTAGATTTAAGTCACCCGTTTTTTTATCTTTGACAAAGTAATAGGTGCCACCCCCACCACCCTTACTATACCCCAGTCTATCCCACATATGTGATTTTTCTACACACCATTTAGTACCTTTTGCAAATTCACAAAAAGATTTCTTATCTAAGGCTGCCCATACTTTGTATTCATCATCATCGAAGATAGTATGGCCCCTAGGGGTAAAAGACTCATCCTGTTCCGTTAAGAATGTTCCCGGAAATCTCCTCTCTTTATTTAATTCTTTCTTTCCATATCTTTCTTCTATATCTCCCACAATTAGGTTATAAAGGTCATTACCTTCTTCATCACTTAAACCATATCGTTGTTTGGTAAGTTCAATGGAATCACCCACAACTTTTTCATATCCTTGTCTGGTTTTTTTGGCCTTAAGATTTAATCCAGCACTTTGTGCTTGTACCTCATGAGGTTGGGAATAATATTCCATTGTACTAAGACCTTCTTCTGCATCTGGTAAAGTTCCTTTATATTCTTGGTCAAAGTGTTCCAATTCATGTCTTACATATTCAATTAAGTACTGGTATAGAGGAGCGTAACTTTTAGGTTCCTCAAAAGGATTAAGTTGAATTGTTATTTCTAGTATTTCTTCTTCAGGAACATACATGGCATCCACTAAAAACGGTTCTGTCATTTCCGTATCACGTTTGATGGTTAATTCCACACTTACTCCACTCCCATATGATGCATCATAAAACATTTTATCTAAATCTAACTCCTCAGGAAGGTAGTAAGTTTTCTGTTCCTCTTCAGTAATATTTTGTTTTATTACTTTAAAGATATCTTTTACTATCTGAGAAGTAGTTCCCTGATATTGGGTAGTTTCATTTATTAGGTAAGATTGAGTTGTCATTTATAATAAATATAATGTAGAAGGTATTTATAGGTATGAAATTACAATATAAACGACATGAAATTCCTTTGGAGGTTATGGATACCCCAAATAAACGTTCTCAAGGAATGATGGGTAGAAAAAATTTAAATGGTGGCATGTTATTTATATTTCCGGATGTACAGGAACTATCTTTTTGGATGAAAAATTGTTTAATTCCCTTAGATATAATTTTTATCCAAAATAATACAGTAACTAATATTGTGAAGAACGCTGTGCCTTGTTTAAGTGAGTGTGAACGTTATACGGGTATAGGAAATAAGGTATTAGAGTTAAAAAGTGGAATGGTAGATAGAATAGGGCTTAATATTGGTGATGAAGTATCTATTGTGTAGATTCTTTAAAATCTTCAAAAGCTTCACCTACTGTCTGTAGTAGTTCATGTGCGGACCCAACTATATCCATTGCTTTTACAACCTCAGTTTTTCCCACAAATGGAACGGCATCAATAATCTTATGTGTTTTGTCGAGTATTGCTGGTAATTCTTCAGTTAACCCTAATTGTAAAAGTTGTTCACCAGCAAAAGCACCCATATCAGATAAAGCAGTCGGGTCTGGAACTAATTGAACTAAACGAGAACTTAAATCTAATAAATCGGTTGTGACTGTATCCATATTATTTTTAATAGTTTTAAAACTTTCTATCGTTGGTTCATTTATAAATTTATCCATTTCAGATTGTAAAATATCAGAACCATTTGTAATTTCATTTACATTCTTCGCGATTAATGCTACCATTGCTGGCATTCCTACAAATCCGGTAGCACCAATTGCTGCGGCACCTAAATCCCCCAAAGTATCGCTTATAGCGTATTCAGAAATAATATTAGATAAATGTTTAAGTAATTTCATTTAATATAAATAGTGTCAATATACACAATTAGAAAATAGATTGGATTCTCTTATTCTTCTATTACATACACCTAGAGGACAATTCCAAGACTTAATTTTTTCAGAGGCTTTATCGAATCTTCCATATTTAATATCTTGAATCCAGTTCGACATACGTAAAGCTTGTCTTCCACCATTAAACATTAATGAAACTAATGCATCATACTGGCATTGATTTAGTTTTGCTCCCGATAATTCTGCTTTAGACCAGGAAGATAATATTGTATTCATCCCATCCACAAACCACACTAAATCCTCTTTGAGTAATTCTAAAGCTTTTTCTTTTTTAATTACATTACCCTCATAAGCTTCTTTACCTGTATGACCATAACCTATTGTTAATGTGCCTTTAGGTTTACCACCTTTATATCTACTACTATCATATTTTATAGGGGGGTCATTATAGTAACCGTCATCATAGGTGTATAGAAGTGGTTCACCACCCACACCCTCATCATCAGTTAAAAAAGTAATAAGTTTATCAGAATAGGTAGTGGGAGTTTCTTCCGTACCACTAACATCTTCTATTAGATATGATAACTGGTCCATTAATTTCATACCTATAAATATTATATGGCTCTACTAGGGGGTAATTTTATTTACTATTTGTTTTATTTTGGAAATATAATTTATATCTGTGGCATATCCTATCTCAGTTAAAAACTGATAATAATCTTCATAGTCTTTTTTATACCATTTATATTGAATATAATTTTTGTAGGCAGTGACTGATAGTTGCCATGTTTTAAATTGATAATAAGTTTGTTGTCTATGATTCCATAGACCGAATAAGTTATTCTTATCCATAGAACAATTCTTACATTTATACCACCCAGTTTCTAAAATAGATTGAGCTAATACAATTTCGGGAAATAACACTTCTTGTTTTTGTAGTTCTGATAATACTTCTTGCTGGGTTTGGGAATAAATAGAAGACAATAATACCAGATATAGTATAACACCTATAAAGTAATAACCGTTATATGGGTTTTTAACTTTCATCACCACTATACGCAATCCCTACTGGTTGGAGAGAATTTTCATGTTCTTTTTCTAATTCACTTATTAAATTGAAAACTTTTTCTTGTAAAGAATCAATTTTTATAACCTCACTTTTCATTACACTGATTAATTCTACTTTTGTTTCTATATCTCCCGGCAATACTAATACTTTATACCCAAAGTCGGAAACAAGCTTTTGTGCAAATGCAGTTAGTTCTTTTTGTGGTGGCACTCTTAATAGTTGCACCACTAGGATAGGTTCATATTTTTTTTCTATTAAATTTTGTAGGTTTTGTAAAATTTCTTTATTGTCCATTTTTATCTTTTATTATAAGTTGTAGTATTTTATCCCACACATGAGCGGTATTGTCATTATCTTCCAATAGTAAGTCCATTATCTCTGAAGATAAACCCTCTTCACATATTAATGCGTCTGCGGTTTCTATATTTTTTTTAATTCCTAGTAATCCCGAGTTATTATAGGTGGTGTGTATTAACTCATTAGTTAACCATTTTTTATTAAATCCCATTTTTATTAATTTTTTTCTTTAATTACTTTGTAGTACCAAAAATTTTTTCTATATTTGTATTAGAAAGTTAATTATAAAACATTTAAAATAAATAATAATGAGAAACGTATTCAACCAACCCTTAAGTAAAGAAGAAATCCAATTAAATGCACCTTCTGTTTATTCCAACAGACCTTCAACTAATGTTTCATCCAAATATACCTTTATCCCCACAACTACAATTATGGATGATTTAGGAAAAGGTGGGTGGCAAGTTTATGACGCTACACAACGTAATTCAAGAAGTGATGGTGGTTTATTTACTAAACACATGTTAAGGTTTAGAAATGATGATATTGCAATGATTGATGATATTATTCCTGAGATTGTATTGACTAATTCTCATGATGGAAGAAACGCTTTTAATCTTCACGCGGGACTTTTTCGTTTAGTGTGTTCTAATGGTTTGGTAATCGCGGACCAAACTTTTGAGAAAGTAAAAATTAAACATCAGTGGTATGAATTGAAAGATGTACAGGAGATTACTGACAAAGTAGTGACCTCCATTCCAACAATAATGGGGTGTGTAGACGATTTTAAGAAAACAGTTTTAAGTGAGGAAGCTAAGAGAGAGTTTGCTAAGAAAGCTATTTTAGCTCGATGGAAAAACGGTCAAGAATTTCTTCCTTTAGAAGACTTACTTTCACCTATTCGTCAAGACGATAAGGGAAATCAACTTTGGAATGTTTTCAATGTTGTCCAAGAGAAAATCTTAACTGGTGGGATTACTTATAATTTAGCTTCAGGAAGACAACAAACAGTAAGGGAACTTACAAATATTGACCAAAGATTAAATGTCAATAAAAAACTTTGGACTCTCGCTGAAGAATATGTATAAGATATCTTAAATCATTGATTTGATTTATTAACTTAGTTTATAAGGTAACAGTGGCGTACTAAGACGAGTAATGACGGAATTGTAAAAAATCTTGAATATTGATACACTTCCCATAGCTGAAACTTTTCAAGGACTAAGGTATTTCTTACATATTAAAAAACCCCGGTTTTGACCGGGGTTTTTATTTTTAAGCTATGTTATTTTTTATCTAGTATTTTTACTAGAACTATAACAGCTAACAACCCTACAAATCCAGAGTTACCTAAAGATTCAATAAGTGAAGTTACGTTGCCTACAACATCCATACCAAATACTGCTCCTCCGAAAAGTACTTGAACTAAAATTCCTACTGACAAAAAAGTCATTAGTAAATCGACAACTCCATTAAAGAAACTAGTAATATTTCCAAAAATATCTTTCATGTTTTCTTATTTTTAAATGGTTTATGTACTGTAGTACGAATTAAGTTATAGTTTAAAATATAAGATTCAAATGTACACTTAAACCCAAGTTCCTATCATCACTAATAATATCAGTGAAGTTAAGTCTTGGCTCTATTTGTACATAATCTCCCCAATCGTAGGTCTTACCTAGACCAACATCTAAAGATTCAGAACCTGTTCCATAACCAGCGTAAGCGAAATTATTATTTTTTACATAATATCGAGCACCTAGATTTATATCTTCAAAATTTGCAATACCTAAAGTAAGACCCATATTGTCAATAAAGTAATGGGTTACTGAAGGTGAAGAAACATTGATAGAAACATCTGATGACGATATATGTAAGGCACTTAATTGAGTTGTTCCTTTAGTTTGTGAAAAACTCAGTAAAGTTGTAACAGAAATCGCAAATGTTAAAATTAATTTTTTCATATTTTCATTTTTTTTTAACGGTTTATGATGTGAAATCACTGACCATAATTAGAAAACATAAATAATAAAAAACGTTTTGTTATAATTTGATTTTTATCGTATTTTTTTAAAAAATGGGAAAAATTATGGGAAATAAACTAACATTCCTGAAATATTAATTAAAATAAAAATTAATATGGGTGGAAAAAAGAACAATATACGACAATAAATTAGTTGTTTTTATTTTATTTTTTTGTTATTTTTGTGGTATGAAGAAGAAAAAGAGTGATAAAAAAAGAGAGTGGGACCTAATTTTAAAATATAAAATGGAGGTTTTTGACCTGAAAGAGCATCATAATTATAATGAAATCAATCCAATACTTCCAGAAGAAACTGAAGAGAATGACCCGTTTGATTTTTTAACGTTAGACAATAAAAAACATGAGGGAAGAACGGCTACACCTTATATAGAAAAAATTCCTAGTTCTAAGACTGATTTTAATACTAAACATGTTGAAGTTGGTTATTTTACACCCAATAGAAATATATTAAACCCCCAAATAGTAGATGAAGAAACGTGGCTTAAAGAAGGTGTAAACGTCTTCAACAGCACTTCAGTTAATAGAACTACTATTGTATTAGAAAAAAATAAAGATAAACTTAAATTATCTATTTTTAAATTTGCTAAAAGTAGACAGGTCGGTCATAGATATTTTGCTAAACATAGTAAAGATATCCACATTACCTTTAATTTTAAAACTAAGAATTTTTTTATTACTACCTCAAAATTTGGTAGTAGAAAAAGGAATACAACTACAACTAAAAATGATTTTCAAAAAATTGTTTCTACTTTAAATCCTTTGACTGATGTTAATATTTTAAATAAATTAACGTGGTTTGATGGGGGTACGATGGCACCCGATACATTCAGTGAAGATTTAAAACTTTTCTTAATTAACTTACAACAAAAATTAAAAGAAGAACTCCAAGTAAACATATCCTTTAAAAAAGGATTTGGGACAGGATTAGGTGACGCATTAATGAAGTGGTTTATAAAACAATGGAAAATTAAAGTCCCTAACGATTATTATCAATACCTTATCGCTCATTATCCCGGCATTAGATATCTACGTAAGTGTAATATGAATTTAGTTAGAACTATTCTTCATAAAAAAAAATTAAAAGGAAAATATTATATAAAACTCTTAAATACGTGTGGTACATTAAATTTAACTGACTTAAAAGAGTTAGAAGAAATATTCGGTGAAAGACATGTTAAACAACTACCCTTATCTTTTATTAAGACTACCAATGCGAATATCGATATAAAATATGAGTCATCTATAGTGGGGGTTGAGGAAATGTACGACTATACTTTAACTAATTATGAAAAACTTAATTTAATCAAAGTATTAAAGCATGTAAGTAATAGTTCTTTTTTAAACCAATTGTATGACCATTTTAGGATTAAAAATAAATTATGGGGGTTTGGAATTAAAAAACGAATTAAAGCCAAAACTTTAAAACAATTTGAGGATGAACACCTAGAGTGGTCTAATCTTATTCATCTCTGTGAAAGAAATAAGGAAACTGTGTACCAGTATGAAAAAGAGTTTGTGACTGCTATAGAGCAAAATATTCGTATAGGGAAAAGGGTGGGTAAACCCACACAAAACTACGAAGTTAAAATTCTTAAAAGTGACTTAGATTATTTTGATGAAGGACAACACCAACACCACTGTGTAAGAAGTTATGTAGACCGTTATAAAAGTTTAATTATTTCCATAAGAAAGGGGGAAGAGAGAATGACTTCGGAATTTGCTCCAAATGGGGCTACTTCGTTGGGTTTTGTTATTTCCCCTTCTTCTAACTCCTTTGTCCACATCCAAAGTCAAATGAAATTTAACCAACCACCAAGTGAAGACTGGCAATCTGTACAAAAGATATTAATAAGACGGTTGATGGAATATGTAGAACATAATCCATATGCTTATCCTATTATTCATATTTCTAATAAAGTTAGTGGAAAAAAAGAAAAGTTGGTGTGGAATGAAGAAAATGGGTTTGTGTCTGAAGAAATGAAAAGAGAAAATTATGCGTTAGATGACTTACCTTTTTAATTATTGTAATTATAATTGTAACAACTAAATAAATTATATTAAAATTAAATTTTAAATGAAAGTAAAATTAGAGTATATTTGGTTGGATGGTACAACACCAGAACCGAGTCTACGTAGTAAAACTAAGATTTGGGAGTATGACCCCCTTGAAAGTCCTACTATACAGAGTAAAAGAACGATTGCCACTAACGGTAGAATTATTCCTACACCTAGTGAATTACCTATTTGGAGTTTTGATGGTAGTTCTACCCTACAAGCTGAAGGTAACCATTCTGATTGTTTATTACAACCAGTAAGAGCAATAATGGACCCGCAAAGGGTAGATGCTTTTTTGGTAATGTGTGAGGTTTTAAATTCTGATGGTACTCCACACAAAACAAATAAAAGACATTTTTTAAATGATGATAACCAATATTGGTTTGGACTAGAACAAGAATATGTTTTAACAACAAAAGGTACACCTTTGGGGTTCCCCACGGAGGGTTATCCCTCTCCACAAGGTGAGTATTATTGTGGTATAGGGTCTAAAAATGTGTCAGGGAGAGATATAGTAGAAGAACATTTACAAGTATGCTTGGAAGCTGGCCTCAATATAACGGGTGTAAATGCAGAAGTAATGATTGGACAATGGGAGTATCAATTATTTGCAGAAGGAGCAAAAAAAGCAGCGGATGAATTATGGTTGTCTAGATTTCTATTATATAGAATAACAGAAAGATATGATGTAATTGTAGACTTGACACCTAAACCCATTGAAGGAGATTGGAACGGTTCTGGGTTACATGTAAATTTTTCTAGTGATTTGATGAGAGAATTGGGTGGTAAAAATTTATTTTATTCTATTTGTGAAGATTTTGGTAAAAAACATCAAAAGCATATTGAAGTTTATGGTTCAGGAAATAATAAAAGATTGACAGGTGCCCATGAAACTCAACATATCGATACCTTTAGTTACGGTGTTTCCGATAGAGGTGCAAGTATTAGAATACCAGTTTCGACAGTTACTAACGAATGGAAAGGATATTTGGAAGACCGAAGACCTGCCAGTAACGCAGACCCTTACCAATTAACCCACATCATATTTGAAAGTTTAGTTAATGTGGAGAAGAAATTTAGAACGATAGAAGTTTGATATGAAAAAAATTACTTTATTTTCACATGATGGTTGTAAAGCATGTCATAAATTAAAAGAAGTTTTGGATAAAGAAAATATAACCTATAAAGTTATAGATGTTATAAAACATACACCATTATGGAAAACAGTTCAGAAGGAAGAAGACAATCTTAAATTTACACCTACTTTATGTGTAGAATCTTATTTAGAAAAAACTAGAAAATTTTTATCCGCTGGTAGAGATTTTGAAAATGAAACAGAAGGTTTAGAAAAACTTAAAAATTTATTATAATATTTATTAATTATGAAAACATTACTAATATATTCCGAAGAAGGATGTCCTTGGTGTTCTAAGATTAAGGAGGATTTGAAAAAAAGTGGTATAAAATATTTAGTAAGAGATATAGACCGATATAGTAAAGAATGGGAGAGGATTAGTGAGGAGATAAATACTGAATATATTCCTACTTTATGTATTGTAGACCACACAAATAAAACTAAAACTTATTTAGCGCCCGACACGGATTTTGATGAAATAGAGGAAGCTGTAGAAAAAGTTAAAATTTTAATGTCCTAATGGGTTTAGATATTTCTTATACGGATGAATTACAGAAAGTGCCTATAGAAGATGTGCCTTCTGGGGTAAAAGGATACACTGACGATTATTATCGTTGGGAGGAAAAGTCCCCATACCCTCTAAGGTGGGTATACCACCAACAGTGGTGGCCCAACCATACTGATGGTTTAGAAGAAGATACTTGGTATTATGATGTGGGAACTACTAGAGGTTTTCGTGCGGGTTCTTATGGTGGATATAATGAGTGGAGAAATGATTTGGCTATGGCCATAGGTTGGTTAAGTGGAGCACAAGGAGCGTGGGAAGAAGGTGAACACTACGGCCCCCCATTTATGGAATTAATTAATTTTTCTGACGCTGAGGGATATATTGGTCCAGTAGTGAGTGAAAAATTATATCAAGATTTTGTCCAGTATGAAGACACCGTAATGGACACTATAGACAAATGGTTTTTAAAAATAGACCCCGATAAAGAATATGGAGTAGAGGATTTAAAGTGGTTCCAAGCAAAATACCAAGAGTGGAAAGAAGCCTTCAACCAAGCACGTAAAGGTGGCATGGTAATTTTTCATTAATTATTTTTTCATTTATATTGTTTATTTAATTTTTTTTACTTACAATTAATTTGTTAATAACTTAAAAAAAATTAAATAACATGAAAAAAAACTCTCGTACCTTTTTATCAGCCATACACTATCCTATGAGTATTGTGGAATATTATATTAGCGAGGATGGTGAAACCATATATGAAGTAAATTGTTTACCTGAGAATATTTGTAAGGAATATTCTTACCCGGTATATGAATTTTTAAATAAAACAGGTCGAATGCAGAATTCCTTGAAAGAAAAAATTACCCAATACATTAAATAAATTATATGAAGACAATAATTTGTGATATAGATGGGACTATAGTTTTTTATAAAAGAGATACCGCGGGTATAGTTGCCGCCTCTCATGATATATTACCCGGAGTAGTCGAAAAACTTAATAAGTGGGAGACTATGGGGTGTAGAATTATTCTAATAACAGGACGAAGAGAAAACTTAAGAGAGACAACCGAAAGGGAACTTACACGTCTAGGTATTCCATTTGATATTTTACTTATGGGGTATGCTGATACTGGAAGAGTTCTTATTAACGATGAAGAAAATAAACTTAAAGCACATTCAGTCTCACTAAAACGTAATGAAGGATTTGAAAAATTTGACTGGGAAAGAGTGGGTTTACCGAACTAAAGTAAAATAAAAAAAATGGAAAAATTAATGTATAATGCATTGAAGACACAATGTGAAGCAGAAAAGGCAGAAGCTCTTTTTACAATTAATAATTATATGACCAATAGTGTAGGGATAGGTGAACATCCCCAACAGGTTGAAGAAGCAATGACCGCTCTAGAAAAATTATCAAGTGCGACAGATAAATTAGATAATCTCTTTACACATTTTGGAGATTATGAAACACAAAATAAAAAAAAGTTGGTATAGGGTGTTGACATCCCCACTTTTTTTCGTATACTTTAAGAACGTTTTAAAAATTAAAAGAAATTAAAAATATTATTACCTATGAATTTAGTTGAAGCCATACAAACCCAAGATACTCTAACCGAGAACGGAATGACCACAAATTCTACTACATTGAATGAGTGTGTTAATCTGTTTTTCCAAGTTGGAGCATTACGAGGACAGGATAAACAAAGATTAATTTCCAAGTTTTCCAAGGCTTTCACTGAAGATAGTCTTACCGCTATGAAAATTCTCTTCTGGGCACGTGATGTCCGTGGAGGTGCCGGGGAAAGACAAATCTTTAGGGATATCATTACATGGTTAGCAGAAACACATCCTACCACCCTGAAAAAAAATGTTCACTTAATTAGTGAATATGGGAGATGGGATGATATTCTGACATTAGCAAAGTCTACAACCTGCTGGGAAGTAGCTTTAGAATGTGTACGTCTCGCTCTTCTTAACGAAGATGGGTTATGTGCAAAATGGATGCCACGTAAAGGTGTGAAAGCTAATATCATTCGTAAGTACTTAGGGGTTACACCTAAACAATATCGAAAGTTATTGGTTAGGTTAACCAATGTGGTGGAAACACCTATGTGTTCTAAGGATTGGTCTAGTATCGATTATTCGAAACTACCATCCTTGGCCTCATCTAGGTACCAACGAGCATTCTTAAAGAATGATACCAAAAGGTATGAGGAATTCAAACTAGCTCTTGAGAACGGAGAAACTACAGTTAACGCTGGAGCTCTCTACCCTTATGATGTGGTTAAATCTCTTCAGTTCAATGGTGATAATACTGTGTCACAAGCACAGTGGGAGTCTCTTCCTAATTATATGGAAGATTCAACCGACCGTATACTACCTATAGTAGATGTATCTGGGTCCATGGGATGTAGTGCGGGGAACAACCCCAATCTTACTTGTATGGATGTAGCAGTCTCTTTGGGACTGTATATTTCTGAAAGAAATGAAGGTGTATTTAAAGATACGTTCCTTACTTTCTCCAGTAATCCTAGTCTACAGGTATTAAACGGACCTCTAGTTGACAGGTTAAGTCAACTGAAAAGTGCAGACTGGGCAATGAGTACTGACCTTCAAAAGGCCTTTAAACTCATTCTAGACCAAGCAGTTAAACATGACGTTCCTGTGGATGAAATGCCTACCAAACTTCTTATTCTTTCGGACATGGAGTTTGACGAAGCAACCTCCTCTCACTGGGACTCTGTCTCTGAGTGGAACCCAACTGCACAACAAATGATTAAAGGAATGTATGAGAAAGCTGGGTACACAATACCCGATATCGTTTACTGGAATATCCAGAGTAGGAACGATAATTGTCCAACTCGTTTCGACGAGAGCGGAACGGCACTTGTGTCAGGTTTCTCCCCTTCAATCATGAGGAGCATTTTAAGTTGTAAGAATATTACACCTTATGAAGTAATGATGGAGACTATCGACTCACCTCGATATGAAGCCATCACAATATAATTAAGTAACCAAGGAATCGTTACGGCACTCTTTATATAAAAGAGAGAGGTGAAACACGGAGTTAAAACACCTTTATGAACAAATAAAATTGAGAGACTTCTAGCGTAAGGACTAGTAAAAAACTTCTTAGTTCCCACCTCTAAGTAAATAAAAGGATGGAACATTGATTCCGATACTTATTATATTGAAAGAAAATGGAAGGCTACAGCACTCTTTATACAAACAATCAAATGTAAAACGACCCCCTTCCAGTCTTAAACCCCTAATTTCGGTTAGGGGTTTTTTTATTACTTAAAATTTCGTATAATTGGTATTATGCAATTAAAAATCCTTAATCCCTATAAAAATTATCCTAATCAGGGTGGTGAATATGATACCGCTAACTATGATACGTTTCACCGTAATGAAATCCTTTTCAATTATGTCACCAATAAACTTTACCAACTGAAGGATAAGGAACCATCCAAGGATGTAATATGGAAAGATGGGGGGAGTTATTTGTACCAAGAAGGAATGAATCATTTATTACAAATGAAAAATATCTGGGGGTTGGATGATAGAAGGAGTAGTATAGTGCGGAGTATATGGGAAAATGTTTGTAGATGTGACACTAGTAACGAATGGAAAATTCCTTATATTAAATTTGTAGGTAAACATAAGTACCTTAAAAAAGTTCTCAGTAAAAACAATGTCTAATATTATATTGCCCATAGGAAAAGCCCACCAACGAAAGATTAGGGAGCAGAAAGAATTAGAGGGGGAAATACCACCAATTAATAGAGACATCTCTAATGCTATTGTTAAACCTATAGATAGAAAATTAGCTACTCAGATAGTAGAAGAGTATGAATGGTTGGGTTGTATGCCTGCTATTTCTCTTTATTTTTTTGGTATTTTTTATGATGGGGTGTGTGCGGGAGTAACTGTATTTTCCAAAGACTACATTGAGAATTTGGGTAAATGGGACAAATATAACTATACTGGAAGAATTATACTTCTTAGTAGAGGTGTCTGTGTTCATTGGGCACATCCACATAGTGGTAGTAAATTAATTATGGAAAGCATTAAACAACTTCCATTCCACTATGATGTTATAACTGCCACAATTGACCCAGCGGCAGGAGAGATTGGAACAATATACCAGTCATGTAATTTTACTTATATTGGTAGTATGAGGGAGTCCAACCCTAAAGTTAAAAGTAAACCTAAAGACAGGTTTGGTGTTAAGATTAATGGGAAGATATATGGTGCTCGCGCGATGAGAAGTAAATTAGGGTCTCAGAAAAAGGAAGACATTTTAAAAGCTTTTCCTGAAGCGGAGTTTATACCCCAATATAATAAACACAGATATTTTTATTTCCGTGGAAGTAAAACTAACAAGAAATATTTAGAGAAACAAATTAGTCATTTAATAAAACCCTACCCAAAAAGAGCTGAAAAATAATTTGGTAAACTTAATATTTTTTATTATCTTTGTACTATGACAAACAGAGAACTAAATAAAAAATTAAAAGCACGAGTCCTTAAACCTAAAGATAGAGAAGAAAATTTTATTAGGAATACAGAAGTGAGAGTAATGAGAGTAACCCCACCAAGTCGAGAACGAGCAGGGTGGATGGCAGAGTATGATGTAGTCATTAGGGTTAAATCAGAAGTCCAATCTAGAGATGGGGTTTGGTTAGACCTACATGAATACGGACCACGTGCCATTCGTAATTTTTTACGTAGAGGAAATACAGGTATTCGACAGGAAGTAGAATCATGGGTAAAACTGTGGGGAATTAATGGAAGAAAAAATCTCCAACTAAAGACTATTTATTTAGTGCCACGTAATGAAGAAGTATAACTCTACAATAGAAAAAGCATTCTCTTTTCTTAAAGAGAAAGGAATTAATGGACTCGCATATTTCAAATTATTGGGAATCACCGATAATATTCAAATTAAAAGCATATTAAAAAAAGCTGAATCCGAAGGAATTGTAGAACTTCCCATTTCTTTAGTAAAGAATACGTGGTTACCATCGGGTGATACTCATGGGTGGGGAAATGGGTATGTATTTTTAACTGACAATCATCCTTTATATGGTATTCCATATAATGATATACAGTTGAGTGATACTGGTGCAGTGCCGGGTGGGGTTACATACAGTCAATGGGCAAATGAATTAGGGGTAAATGAATGGGACTTACCTAGTGGTAAATACTGGGTAGTTGGATTTGATACAGCACATAGTTTTAGTAGCAGTAACCACAATCAATCGTGGGTATATAACCATACTTTAAATTTACTTATAGATTTATACGCTAACTTAAATTAATTACTAATTTAGAAATTTCATCCCACATAGGTGATGGAAGGTTATTTTTAGTGAAGTAACCCCATTCACTATGTTCTTGGTCTATTACTGGTTCCACCTCACTATTCAATTCTTTCAGATAAATAAACATATTTCCGGGTTTACCATTTTTTCTACCAGCATCTCTTGCAATACTTAATAGTGTACAATCTTTTATTTTTATTTCGGTTTCTTCCGCTAATTCTCTTATTGCGGCTTCTTTAGTTCTTTCACCTGAGTCTACATGTCCTGAAGGTATAGACCAGATGTTCGGGTATTTTCCAGCATTTGGGGACCTTTTACATAATAGAAATTTATTTTTTACTTTTATTAGTACTCCAGCATATTGTTTTTCTTCTAGTTCTACCATTTCTTGTATTATTTTTAACATTTTAATATTATAGATTAACTTTCGCATATTGTAAAATATATTTTTTTCTTTACTTTTTTTATTAATAAATATTTCTTACATTAGGGTATGGATGAAATTGCATATATATTATCAGCTATTTTATTATTGGGTGGGGTAATTGGTTCCCTTATACCCATTATTCCGGGTCCACTTTTAACATATTGTGGAGCATTAGTACTTTACTGGATGACAGATACACCATTTTTACCTACAGATATGTGGGTTATGGGTGGTATTACCGTAACCATATTTTTATTGGATTATTATATCCAAATATGGGGTGTTAAAAAAATGGGGGGTGGTAAGGCGGCTATTAAAGGTACAATTGTTGGTATTTTAATTGGGATATTTTTTACCCCTATAGGTATTTTACTTGGTGCTTTTATAGGTGCTTTTATAGGTGCTCGTACTGAGGTTGGTGAAGACAGTAAAGCTTTGAAAATTGCTATAGGTGCATTTTTAGGGTTTATTTTGGGAACTTTTCTTAAATTAGTATTTTCTATTTATATGATTTATTATTTAATAAATCTAATTTATTTTGGTGGTTAATAATAATTTTATTATCTTTGTATTATGAATAGAGACCATCCCAAATATAATACATTAATAGAAAGTCTGATAGGAAAAGGAACTATCTTAGAATGGAGAGAAAACATAGAGTCGCCACATTTTAAAGATAATAAAGTTACCTTGAAAGTTACTTCATTACAAGTTAAGACGTGGGGGTCTATATACATTAATATAAGTATTGTAGGGGATGGCAGATTTTATGACAGAACTTTAGATGAGGAGTTAAGAAGTCATTACGATACTCTTTACGAACAAAATAAAAAAAAGAATCAGTTTAAGTGGAGTATCGCCCGTAATATTCTACACCACGAAATCAAATTATTGGGGATTTCTAAGCAGAAAATTTTTATTAAGAGGTTAACATTTTCTAAAGTAAAAAATGTTTAATTAAGTTTGTAGTTTCAATTATTTTTACTTATCTTTGTATTATACAATAACACTTAAAAATAGATAATCATGACTGACCAACAAACCATACAAAAATTGACTTCCTACGAAGGACCTAACGGATTTGTTAATTCTGTTAAAGCAGGTTACACTAAATGGGGAAGTTTAACTCCTAGACAAATGGATGCCATTAAGAAATTCTTCACCCCAAAGAAAAAAGATGTCTTCAAACCCATCACTGTTAATATAGATGTGGTGTTAAAAAGATATGTGGCACGTGGAATCTCGGAAGAGTATGGGTTGGAAAAGATAACCCCTATTACTGTTACTATCCACCAAGTGGTGGGACTGACTCAAAGAGCAGTAAAAGTAAAAGGTAAGATGACATTCACAGATGTGGGATGTTGTAGGTGTTGTGGTAAAGACCTAACTGATTGGGTTTCCAAAGCCAGTGGAATTGGCCCTGTATGTGCAAAATATATGGGAATCAAAAGACCAACTACTCAAGCAGACATCGCAGAGTTCAACAAACACCTTAAAGAAAAGATTGATGAAATTGGGGAACTAGAGTTTTGGGTACCTAAATCCCACATTAAAAACGCATTCGGTAAGTTTAAATATATTCTAGAATGTTAAACCATTAAAACCAAAAGAAGATGAGTAAATTAGAAAAACTATATGAACAGGCATTAATGAAATGGGGATTCAATTGGTTACCAGCAACACCACCAGGAACTTACTTACATTCATTTGATGAGTTCAAACAGAAAATAGAATCAGATAATGAATTCTATAATAAAGTTGTAGAAGAATTAAACCAAAACAAAGATGAGTAATTACAAAAAAGGTGATATAACACAAAACGGATGGGAAGTCCTTGATGTTGTGATGAAACCAATATACAAAATGAGAAAACGTGTAACCATTAACGATGATGTAACCGAACATGATGAACAGTATATTGGTAAGAAAGGATGGTTGTATTTTAATGGTAGATTTAATTGGGTAGAATTAGATGATTACCCAAGTAAACAATTTAGATTCAGAGAATTAGAATTAAACCAAAAAGAAGATGAGTAAAGAAGAATTTGAAACATTTGTAAAGAATACTAGAGGTGAACGGTTTTTAAAACGAACTAAAACTTCAATGAGGATATGTGGGGAGAATAGATTAGATTTATGGTTAGCTAGTGACTTTATAAGATTTATAACAACAATAACTAAAGAAAGACTCAATTAAACCAAAACAAAGATGAAAAAAATTAGTTTTATATTATTTTTGGTGGGTATATTTAATACATCTGCACAATCATTAGATGAGGTGAAACAATACACCAGAATAATAAATGTTGCAGACACACTCTTCTACCAAAGAAAATATAAAGAAGCGTTACCCTTATATGAAAGAGGATTAAGGTTTTGTATTTCTTTAAAACATGAATACGGATGTGGTGATTGGCTTCAATGTGAATACCCCTATTCTCAAATTAGAGTGATAATGGATGGAAATTTAATAATAAGAAATAGAAAAAAAGATGAGTAAAGCGGAAAATAAACTTACATTAAAGAGGTTAGAAAAGGAATATTTATTCTGGATTCACGAATATGGTAATGGAAGAGATAAACATCATTTAAGATTTGGACAATACATACACCATAAATATGAATTAAATGTAACACACACCCAAAGTTATTTCTCGGATGGGTTTTATGATGAAACACCATATAGTTCCTACACCCATTTGTTAACATTAATTTTTGAATAAATGGGTAAAGAAATTCCAGATAATGTAGTTTATAATGCTAAAGAAGACTGTTTTGACAGCCACACCAAACCTTACCCCACTTCTTTAGGGTCCCCTCCTTTTGTTCCTTTAACAAAGGGAAGGGAAGGTAGTTATAAAGCACATAATTTTTTTGAGGGGAAGTTTGCGGAATTTAAAAAGGAGTATGAATCTTTATTGGAAGAATATCACTGGACTCAAATAATTTACAATGCAGATTATAATTTTCATCCTTTGATTAATGAACCTTATTATTTATATGAAAGAACTTCTACTACTTTTTTTCTGAGTTTAATTGGACCTACTCAATGGACTCAAACTTATGTTGGGACTTTTATACTTCTTACCGATGGTAGATGGAAAAAAATTTAAATTAATTTTGTAAAACTAAAAAAAATACCTATATTTGTATTATGAGATACCGAGTAGCATATATAAACCAAGATGGTAAATTAAACTCACGAGAGTTTGCCACCGAACAAGAAATGGATAACTTCATTTTGAGTATTCTAGATTCTGTCAAAAGAATCAGATGTAGGGACAAAGAGACCAACAATGTATGGAATATTTAATATGGTAAAAAAAGTAGATAAAGCTATAAAAATGGTTGTGCGGAAAAATTAAAACCATCGGATTAACTCACGTAGTCGTACCGATGAAAACACCAGAAGACAGACTGCGTTTAACCATTTATTAAACCAAAACAAAGATGAATAAGATTTTAATAACAACATTAATTTATATCCCACTTATGGTAATTTTAGGTGTTGGTGTATATGAAATATCTGAAAGTTGGTACCTAAATTTAGTATGTCCATTATCGGTAACTGTAATTACAACTATATGGGCTTCGTTATCACTTAATTGGTACGATGAACATCTGATGAAAATGGAAAACGTCAAAAAGATATTGTATAAAGAAAAAAATAAATATCCACTATTAGGTAAAGATGATGTTTGTAGATTAATGGAACTTTCATATGATATGGGTAAGAAAGGTGAACGATATAGCCTATGGGAATTATATCTAACATATATAAACCAAAACAAAGATGAGTATATAAAACTATAAAAAATGGGAATATTAGAAAAAGATTATGGGGACAATACAGTAACTATAGAGTATAGTTATGACTATGACCCGGGTGTGCGGTATCATCCAGATGGCAGTGGTACTCCCCCACATACTGAAATAGAGATAGAAAAAGTCTTAATTTGTAATGATGGAAAAGATGTAGACATTACTGATTTTATTTTTGAATGTTGTGACAGTATCCTTCCTTTATGGGAAGAAGATATTTGTGAATACGAAAGAGAAAGAGAGTACGAAGAATAAGTGGTACGATTATTGTATAATCCCTAATAGTATGAAAAAATTATTAGGGATTTTTTTTATTGTAATTACATTATCTACTTATTCACAAGAATATTATGATGATGTATATTATACCGTAGATGATTATGAACTTTTAGATACTTTAGAATCTGATACATTAGAGAAATCGGTATATGTGACTAATAATTATTACACTAATTATAGTTCAAGAATTAATAGATTTCATAGGAGGTCATATTACGCATCTTATTGGTCATATTATAATCCCTACTGGTATTCTTATAGTTATTATAATAATTTTTCATTTTATTGGGGATATAACAGTTATTATGGTTGGTACGGGTATCCCTATAATAACTACGCTTATTGGTACTCATGGCCCAGTTACTATTCAAACTATTATTGTTATAGTAATTATTACCCAAATAACTATTATTACGGACATAGAAAAAGTATGTCCTCCAATAATAGAAAAACTACACAAACTTCAAACATCAATATCAAACCTAAACCAATAGAGAAAGGAAAAGATTACATAAAAAAAGATGTAAATCGTAATAAACCCGTAAAGGCAATAACCACATACCAAAGACCAAAACCAAGTAATAACGTAGTTAAAACGTACAATTACTCTAAACCCAAACCGATTGTTAGGAATAATGTTTCACGACCACCAGTAAAAACACATTCATATAAACCTACAAAACAAACACATTATAAAGCAAATAATGTAAGAACAAATTACACACCTTCTCGTAGTAAACCAACCACTACAAATTTTCACAAACCAACTAAGAGAACCCCAAGGTAATACTAACTACCTAAGATTAATATAGTTTTAATAAAATACTCTTGTCTTCTTTCTTAAATTTTCTTATTTTTTATTTATGAAAAAACACCAACGTAAAGATTCGTTAATATTTTATTTTTTTGGGTGGGTAGGAATTATATATGTCATATGTTATATATATTTTTTTGACTCAGGAACCCCAATAGAAAAAGAAGTTATAGAAATACAACATGTAAAGGAATCAACATATGAAGATGATGCGTGTGATTCTATTTTAGATGCAGAAAGAAAGGCTTTCAAAGACAGTATTTTATTAGAAGATGTAAAAGAAATTTACGGATTTGAAACTTTAGAAGAATATTATCAAAAACATGATTCCTTGGTAACTATAGGAACAAAATATCATAAACAATATATAAATAATTAATTGTGAAAATACCATATTACAGTAGACATAATTTACCCCCAATGAAAATAAAAATAACTTCACCATCTACTAAAATTAATAGAAATTTTTATCGAAGCTTACGTAGCTTAGGGAGGACCCATACTTATATAATGAATTTGATACAACCAGAAAGGTATAAACAATTTTTAGACGATGTCTTACCGATTGTCCCCGAGACGACTTATGGGAAGAAAAAAATATCTTGGTGGGGGAAAATTACTAATAAATTAAAAAAAAATAGATGAATATAGATTATAAAGAATTTCAGAAATATGCTACCCAACATTATGGTGTTAATAAGGGAGATTTACAGGGGTATGAAAATAGCATGACACCTTATATATTGGAAGAAAGAGAATTGAGAGTAACACAAATGGATATTTTTTCTAGATTGATGATGGAAAGAATTATTTGGGTAGCTGGACCGATTACATCCATGACTGGACATGTTTTACAATCCCAACTTATGTTTTTAGATACTGTAAATAACGATGATATTACTTTATATATTGATTCACCGGGAGGTTCTGTTAAAGCGGGGTTAGGTATAATAGATGTTATGGATTATATTAAATGTGACATTAGAACAGTCAATACCGGTATGGCGGCTTCCATGGGGTCCGTATTATTGGCTGCAGGTACTAAGGGTAAAAGAAATTCTTTAAGGTATAGTCAGACCATGTTACACCAATCTAGTGGTGGGGCAATCGGAAATATACAAGATGCTAGAATAACTATGGAGGAATGGGAAAAAACTAATAAACTTCTTTTTGAAATATTAGGAAAGTGTTGTGGTAAAACACCAAAAAGAGTGGAGAAAGATGCCCAGAGAGATTTATGGTTAGACGCAGAAGCGGCATTAGACTATGGTGTAATAGATGAAATTATAGGAAAAAGAAAATGAAAGATTTATTAAAATTTTTATTAATTTTAGGAACTATTATGTGTGTATTATCCATGGTACTTGGTTCGTGTTCTACAACTAAAAAAGCAAAACCATGTAACCAATGTCCACAATATAGCTTTATAGATTATGATACCACAACAATTACAATACCACATTATAATTATGGGCAAGTTTGTTACCCATCAGTTAAGCTACAAACAATAAATGAATATACAATTAAATTAGAAAATTTATGAGAGAACCATATTGGGGCAAAACAAAAGAAAAAACAAAATCTGATAATTTAGATTCTAATAATGACAACAATCAAATTACAGCAATAGATAACCATATATATTTTTATTCTGAAGTGGAACGGTCTAAAATGTTGGAACTTAATAAAGCAATTAGAGAGTTAGACATTCACTTACAAAAACATTCTCTTTCTATGGGGATACCATTACCATATATTTATTTACACATTAACTCATATGGTGGAAGTATTTTTGCGGGTTTATCCACACTGGACACAATTAGAAATACCTCTTGTGAGGTCATTACAATTATTGAGGGGTGTGCGGCTAGTGCAGGAACAATGATTAGTGTAGTGGGCAAGGAAAGGTGGATACATCGACATTCCTATATGTTAATACATCAGTTAAGCTCTTCGTCATGGGGAAAATATAGTGAATTAGTAGATGATATGGAAAATAATAAAAAGTTAATGGAAATGATTAATAAGTTATATAAAGAATATACTAAAGTTCCTGTTTCTAAATTAGAGGAAATTTTAAAACATGATTTATGGTGGAATGCTGAAAAATGTTTAGAATATGGGTTGGTGGATAAAATTTTAGATTAAAAAAAATAATATATTAATGTCAAAATCTACAAAAGATAATAGGATTATAGATGAATATGTTTCAGCTTTAGATAGGGTATCTGAATTTTTAGGTAATTTATTAATGACAAAAGGAATAGTTAATTACATTACAAATAATAAAGGTAAATTAATTTTGGTATATCTATTGGTTATTTCTTTACTTACTATGTATGGCGTATGGGATAGAGGACATTGTGTAAATTGTGATGATGTCAAGGCAAATAATTTACCGGAGTATATTGATACTATAGAAGAACTAGCAGAATTTTATAAAAATAAACACTATGTACCGTATACAAATGTTTTCACTACTGTTTATTTTAAAGATTTGGTAATTCCACTCATAATGGGTATATTCCAAGGAATATTATTTATATCCATTTTTTACATTTTTTATAAATTGTATAAATTTATTATTAAAAAAATATACACATATTCAGTAAATAAATTTAAATAAGTTAATAATGGGAATAAAAATAATAACTGAACATGGAGAAATGAATGTGACTTTGTATAATGAGGGTGCCCCCAGCACCACTAAGAATTTTAATAAATTGGTGGATGACGGGTTCTACACTAACTTAATATTCCATAGGGTAATACCCCAATTTGTAATACAAGGTGGATGCCCTAATGGGGATGGTAGTGGGGGACCAGGTTATAGCATTGATTGTGAGGTGGATGGTAATAATCAATACCACAATACCGGTGTCTTATCGATGGCACATGCAGGTAAAAATACTGGTGGGTCACAGTTTTTTATATGTTATAATAGACACCACACAAAACATTTGGATGGTAAACATACATGTTTTGGACACATAACGGAGGGGGTAGATATAATTAATAAAATAAAACAAGGAAATAAATTTTCTATTATAAAAGAATAAATTATGGAAAAACAACAAATATTAATGTACACTATGACTAGTTGTGCATATTGTAAAAAAATGAAAGAAGAACTGGATAAAGAAAAGATACAATATATTGAACGGGATTATAAAGAGTATTCTGAAGAATGGGATATAATTAAATCTTTAACTAGAAGTGGTGTATTTCCCACTTTTGTTATTGGAAAAGAATATATTATACCTAATAGAGACTTTAACAGTCCAGAAGAGGGGGTTAATTACATAAAATACATTGAATCCCTCCCAAGCCAAGAAACCAGTTTAATAGAGATTGTGGAGTTAATAAAGAATAGTATGTTTATGTTAAAGAGTTTAGGCGACAAAATATATAAATTAGAAACTCAATTTGATAAGATATTACAACACCAAGACCGTGAAAAAATTAGAAAAGGAATTATTGAACGACAAAAACGTCAAGCTGTAGAATTAAAAAAAGGAGAAGAAAATAGAAAAAGTAAACTAGAAGACCTAAAGAAACTGCAAAAGGAAAACATACTTAATAATGAGGCTTTTGTTAAACAACGATTAGAAAAATAACTCACCAATTAGATGTGTATAACTTCAGATTTATTAAAATTAGAAAAAGTATTATCTCATTCACGTAATAAAAAAAAACATGTAAGATATATCTCTAAATATATTTTTTTGTTTTTAAAAAAATGGAATGTTGAAGCAATTACAATACAAAATTTATTAACTACGTATTATAATAAATTATATTAGATATTTATTATTATGAAAACCGACATACCACGTATAGCTAAAAGATTCCCAAATGGGAGAGTACTGGTTTGTTTTCCTTCAGGAGAAAAACGTGTTATGCGAATAGATGAATATTTTTTTTCCATGGAAAGAAAGGGGTATTATTAATCATGAAAAATGCTGATGATAAAATTATCGATAAAATTTATGAATGTATTACACACCAGAAAATTAAATGCAAGAATGATTTAAAATTATTTGGAATTACTGATGCACACTTACAAAAAGAAATTCTATGGGAAGTATTTGAAGAAAAGATTTTAAAAACCCAAAACAAAAACGACAAACACAAAATAATACAATTTTTCCATAGAGCAAATCTTCTGTAGTCTCAGATATTTATGGATAATGAGACAATCTCCTAATATATTACAAGAATCACCCAAACAATTAGACCCGGGATTACAGGTTGCGATAGACCAGTCTTTTAGAAATGACCCTGAGTTACGTAAAGACATTTATCAGTCTATTGATGTACCGGATACGGAAGAATATATAATAGACGCTGAACACGGAAAAGTTAAATTTAGTGCTGACCCTAAGAAGGTTTTAAAGGATTACATTACTGATAATAATTTAGGTGACGTTATTGATATTATTAGTGGTGGAAATGGTATTGCTGCACTTCTTGATGATGATAAAGTAATTAAAATTACTGGAGATGAAGCTGAACACCGTCAAGCACAAAGTTTAAAAGGTAAACAAAATGAATATGTAGCAAATGTATTTGCTACCGCCCCTTTTAAGACTCCTTATTATACATCAGATAGTAGTCAAGCGTATATTATTGTTTTAGAACTCCTAACCCACCCAACCACACCTGAAGAAAAGATGTTCACTAGATGTTGTTGTAGAGAAGACAATCCTATTTATGTAGATTTTTATTCGGACCCTACAGGAAAAGCTCTTATTCACCCACCAGTAGATGGGTCTCCCGAATGCCGACAAGTGTATGACGACATTGTTAATATTCGTAAAGAAATTGAAGCAACTGGAAGACGATGGTTGGATATAGGAATTAGTAATTTGGGAATGAAGAATGGTCATTACGCTTTATTGGACCTAGGAACGAATGACCCCCTACCACCAACCCTAAAGGAAGAAAATATTAGAAACCAACACCAATTATGGAGACATAACCCTAAACTAGAAGTAGGGGATAAGATAGTGGTTATTGACCGTAAAGGGTTTCGTAGTCATTACCTGTCGGATGAAGAACTAACTGATGTATTAGAAACACAGGGTTATGTAGTAGGTGGTGGTCTAGAGGAACTCGCTGCGAATGCTGGATATAGGTGGGACGCAGGTCAGATGGGATGGTATAATAGAGATGATGATATCGAGTGGCAAGACGTACCAGAATTACTTACCCCTTATATGGTGGTTAATGTAAGTGTCGATGAAAACCGTAACACCTACTATACTCTTCTTACCCCCACAGAATATGAGGATGTAGGGAAGGAAAGGATTAAAATTGAAAATTGGGATGACATAACTTTAGATACTCTTTACGAATTAAATGTAGACCCCAAAAGTTTGTATCCCGGCAATTATACATGGGTTTATTCCAAAGACACCACACCTAAAAGATATTTAAAGGAAGAATACGAATTTCACAATGATGGGGGAGAGATAACCCCAAAGATAATTTCTCTAATAAGAACCGCTCATCGTTTAAATGAAAGTTTATACCACTTCGATAGTTTTTACAATACTTTACGGAAATATCTAGATGTGGGGGGAATTTTTAGTAGTAGTGATGGAAAACAGATAGCTGCGACCTTATGGTTGATAATTAAAGAAGGTGGGGGCTTTAGTGATTGGAATATAACGAATTTATTATGGGAACCTCTACCGAATATCTATTACTATACTGTAGAGTTTTATGCTGAAGAGGCTGAGTCAGAAGAAATATTAGAAGAGTGTCTCCAAAGTGGGGGTCATTTTTATGGTGAATTAAGTGAGGAGGACTGTGAATGTATACAGTGGACTGAGTTTTATGATGATGAAAAAGATGAGTATAGGGAATGTACGGAGGATGAAAAAGATGAAGGAAAGTGTGACTGTGACCAAATGGAAGATAAATATGTAGACCAGTATTATTATGAAGAGTTACAAGCAGAATATTTGAGTACTGTAGAACTGGAATATCTTAATACCATTGATGAGTTAACTGATACCGTGAACGCAAATGAGGAGACAGTAGAATTAATGAGTCAATATTATGATACCACCGAGTACCAATTAGAAGGTGATTTTGATTTTGATGAAGAGGGTATGGTTATTAATTGGGCAGACCACGATGCGGAGGTGGAATATCACTTAGAACTCCTTAATGATGCTCTTTATCCAGACAGAGATACCCTCAACGATACTACTTCGGTAGAAGTTATTAAAGAAGAACAACAATTAGATTTATTTCATGGAGGATGGCCTTTTGATTCAGTAATGGAAGATGAAGACAAAGAATGGATAATGAAAGATTATCCTGAAAATGCAGTTAAATATCTTTATAAAAAATGGGACCAAGATGGGGTAAGTTGGGAAGACCTTAAACTGTTAGGGATGCAAGGCATCCAAGGAGATGGTGTCACCATGTTACTCAAAAGATACATAATGAATACTCAAGCACCCATTCCGGTAACATCATTATGGGATTGTGATGATTTAGCTCGATTATTTGATGATGACAATCATGAAGAACTCATACGGAAATATCTGTGTGGTGAGGACGCATGGGATTGGGATGGATGGTATGACCATAACGAATTTTATGAGGGGATGTTAGATAATCTCGATGATGGAAGTTGGAAAATGATTATGGAAATTCTTGGGATTAAAGATAAAGAAGTGGCCGGCAGACTATTGGAGGGTCATGTAGACAATGATTTTGAGGATGATATTGCTGCCGAAAAAGAGAGTGAGATAGATGAAATTAGAAATAAGATTACCCGCGCCTATAGTATAGAACAGGAAGATGCAACCAAACGTGCCATCTTTGACGATATTCGGGATAAGATAGAGGACTGGTTCGACGGAACAGGAAAATGGGTAAGAGATAATAATAATGGAAGTTATTCGTGGATAATAGAAAGTGACTTAAAAAGGTGGATAAGTGATGACGATTGGGATAATACAGATTTCTTTCAGTTTCATGAAGATTATGCTAGTCGACCTTTGGAAGATGTAATGAGAGACATGGCACGTCTTACTCCAGACCAACTTTTTGGGGAGATTATGATAGAAGAGTTTGGACGAGGAGATGACTATAATGAGGGTAAACGGGGAGACCACTTAGAGGTAGATGGAAAATACTTTGATGGTTATTGGTACCCAGATATTAGTGAAGAATATTTTAATGACATCTTATATGATGACTTGTATGAATTGGTCCCTCAAAGTAAAGAACCATCGGCAAAAGATGATGAGGGAAATTTCGGCCCACCAAAACCTACAGACCCAGCAAGTCTCACCGAGAACATAGACCAACAAAAAGTAAACCCACCCTTAGAAAGTGGAGATGAGATAATAGTAATAGATGTTAAAGATAAAGAAGGAGAAATACCCGACCAAGTTCCTGAACTGTTTGTCCCTTATAGGGTTACCACTACACCCAAGCGGGACCAATATTGGTATGGTATTAATAGACCCATGAAAGATGTGTCTTACCCCGACCGCCCCGGTGTTCTTTCAAATAAGGCAATCATGAGATATCTAATGCCCGACACCGATACATGGATTCTGGTGGAGAAAAATAAAGGGATGTGGGATGATGACATCGATTTATTAGGGGAATCAGTGACTAACTTTAAAGAATTATACAATGCTTCACCCAGACCATTACAACAAATATTAATGGACCAATGGAAGGCCAAACAAAATCCTGAATGGCATCCAGAAGGAAATGTACTTAAACATATTATTACGGTAACCAACCGAGCGTTTGCTGAACAACCTGAGAATATAAATTTAATTTTGTCAGCATATTTTCATGACCTAGGTAAGTTAGCCACATTAGGTGTAAATCCTAAAACAGGACAACCTACCGCACATGGTCATGAAAAAGTTTCCACCCAGTTAGTGAATGAGTATAGTGAATTCATTGAGAGTTTAGGTGGTGACCCAGAAGAGATAGGGTATATGGTGAGTAATCACATGAAGATGAAGCCTAGAGTATGGGATGTAATGAGACAAAGTAAAAAAGATAAGATAACCGACCATCCTTCCTTTGGGAATTTAGATGCATTGAGCAAGATAGACCGTGGAGGTTTACAGTTAGACGAAGAAAAAATGGAATTTGGTAAAGATAAAGGATTCTATGATGACGACCAATACTATGACTTTACTCCCTTCACCAACATGGAAGTCAAGTTATTGAATAAGTTAGCCCAAGAGTTTACCTCAGAGGACTTAGAGATGATTGGGGAGAGTGATGCCGCTAATTTACCCCGTGCCTTAGAAGAGAGATATAATGATATAATGAAATTATTTTCGATACCCGCTCGTACCATGGAGGATTGGGTAATAGCGAGCAAATATGCAAGATGGGCGGTGGATAACTGGGGTGAAGCTGCAGGTGAGGTCGATGAAAAAAGAGATTATGCACAGGTTAAAACTCCAGTTAAAATTTATCCCTCTTACTTTGAAGTAGAGGCGGAAGAAAGCGGATGGGAAAAAATATTCAAACACGGTTCTGTTGATATACCCGGATTTAGTTCACAGGATGTGACTGATAGGGCTACAGCTGATTGGTACGACTGGGGTGGTGAGATGGAGACCTATGATTATGGAGATTGGGAATCTGATGGGTGGGAGATAGAAAGTACTACACATCGGGAAACCATAAAAGAACAGAGTGAGAATTTACCCCTAAAGAAGTTTTTACACCAGAATTATACACAAGAGGTTTTCAGAATATATAAGAAATTAGCTCTAGCAGCTAAACTTTTACTCACCAGTTATGAGGACTCATATACTGAAGGTGGAGTAAGAAATTTTAAATACGGTGGATTCGGTGGAGGAGAAGGAGGAAGAGGTGAGATAGGCCTTTTGGCGGATAAAATTGAAACGGCTCAAATGGAATTATATGATTTATGGGGTACCATCAATGAAGATTTATATAAATTAGGATTAATTGATACTACGAATATTGGTCCACCAGATGAAAGAGATTTCATATCTTATAATCGTTTAAGAGGATTAACCCCCAACCCTGTTGTAAAAGCTTGGGCACGTCAAATAATAGAGAGGATAGACAACATGGAATTGGTTGCACTGACAGGCGAGTGGGAAGGAAATGATAAAGGGGTAGGCAAGGAAGTAGAAATATGGGGTGGTGACACACCATATATTTTAAGAGAACAAAAAGAAACCCAATTAAGTCCAGAGTTAGAAGTGGGTGATAGTATACGAGTAATAGATATAGACAGGGAGAGGGAGAGGATGAAAGGGCGAGGAGAAGCGGAAAGACCTGAGATATTAACACCATACATAGTAGTAGAAAAAGAGTCTGCTGGGCACAAAGCACAGTGGCCTTGGAGATATACACTTCTTCCAGCAGACAAACATCAAGATTATTTAAATGGGGACTATATGGTAGGTAGAGGTACCGCAAAACTATTATACCCTTGGATATACCAATGGATTAAGGTTCATAAAAAACCGATTACTGAACAGAAAGAAAAACTTAATCCATCTTTAAATATTGGAGACGTTATTAGAGTGGTAGATGTAGATAAAGATACCAGATATAAACAATCTGCAGGTTCTGGCATGTATAGAACGCGAAGTAGAGGTGAATTACATGGGGAAGATACTTTTCCTACTATCATGGAGACTTATTATGTTACTTCTCCCGAACCCGTGAATACAGAACAAATAACTTTTGGAAATGAACCCACCTTCCGTAATTTGTATTGGAACATGTTACCAATAACAGGAGAAAATATTGAATGGGATAGGGGAAATAGAATCCTTACGACTAACGATAAGTGGATTATGGTGAAAAAACATGTATCCAATATACCCCAAGAGATAGAGGCACGACAAAAAGAAATTGATGCTAGTGGCAAGAATATTACATCCAGAAGATTGAACGAACAAGATGCCGAGAGTGGATTAGAGGATGATGACTTATATGTAGAGTATGGTCCTTTTACCGCACTCGAAGTTAAAATATTAAATACTATTGTTAGAGAATTTACGTTCGATGAATTAAAAGCAATTGCCACCAGAACTTTTAAAACTGATATACAACGGCAAGTTACTTCTAGATATGAGGATGTAATGAAACTATTTGGTGAACCCAACAGTGGAGAGGGAAGTGCTCAAATCTGGACAATAATAAGCAAATATGCACGCTGGGCACTAGAGAATAGACACGAAGCAGACGATGGAGATTATGGACAAATTAAAAATGCAAGAAAAGAATACCCCTCCGAATATGAAGTAGAGGCAGAAGAAAGTGGTTGGGAACAAGTATTTAAAAGGGGTAGCGCAAACGTCACCGCGTTTGGAGCAACGGATGCGGAAGAGAAATCGAGGGAAGATTTTTATGGGTGGGGCGGAGAAATGCATACCTATGAGCATGGAGATTATGAATCGGATGATTGGGAGATTACGGATGCCTATCATTTCAATACTTTAAAGGAACAAAAAATCGATACCACCAAAATACCCAAAGAGGAAATAAGTCCACCACTTAAAGTAGGAGATAAAATTTTTATTTGGGACTTAGAAATGGACCCCGCACCTCCCGGAACTACAACACTGACGATACCCAATACTACTGTAGGAATCGTGGTACATGTATATGAAGGCAATGCATCCGAAGAACCGAGAGGTGATATGTTTAGAGGAGGAATTAAATACGAGATAGATACTTACGATGGACACTTGGGATTATATCAAGGAGTAGAAGACTATGATTATTATGCTGATGATGGAGGAGGGAGAGATAAATGGATTATCATCAGGAACACTCCGTTAACGGAAGCCATTATTCCACAATTACCAGAAGAAGAAAGACCTAACATTCCTAATTATATTAGACGATTATTAATCATTGGAAGATTTGAATACAAAGGTGGTTGGGGTAAAAACTCTCAGACCTTTTTACTTTATATGACACCAACTGGGAAAATAGTTGATATTGCAAAGAGTGGTAACCTAAGTAATATCCCATTTCAAATTGGAGATACAATTAATATCTTCGATTTAAGAGACTTTGAGAAAAAGTCGGACTACACCCTTACAATGGGAGGAAAGTTGCGTGGAGATATGACAGAAGAGGTTAACAGACATTTACAAGCAGCCCAAAAGGATTTTTTAATAAAAAGGAGGTTCTTTGAGTCGTTTGATAAAATGGATTTAACTGCTTTTATTAAAGTACGTTCCCAACACGTAACCACAGCCCAACTAGTTGAAAAAAGAAAACTAATTTTTGATTTTTTAAGTGAAGTTAAAAATAAAGAGATGACAAATGAGAATTTTTATTCCCACTTTTTAATTGGTGGAAAAGACTGGATTGATACCTATTCTACTGTATTAAAAAAGGATAGTGGACTCTTAAGTGAAGATGGTGATAAAATTAAAAACCTTATCTGGGATACCACCATCCATTCTCTTAAAAATAAAAATAAAGAAGTAACTCTTAGAGAAGCCAAACGCAACATAATACCAACTGCTAACCGATTAATAAATTTATGGAAAGAAACCTTATAATTTTTTCCTAAATAAGACTTTAGTGTTCCACAGCACTATCAGAAATATATATGATATTTCAGCAACACCATAACTTGGAAATGGAAGAATTAATAAAGATGTGGATAACATAAGCGTAGCCATTATTACTGAAAACATTCCTCTTCTAACATAAGTTAAAGAACGCACAATACCAAAGGCAAACACAAAAACATTATATCCACAGAAAAAAAGTAAAGCTAAAGTTTTATGTGTCCAGTGCCAACTCATATCTATTACTGCCATTAATAATAATGAAAAAGTAGAAATTCTCAGTAACCACTTCAATAAAGGACGCCATTTTTTTTTCTTAATCATTTCCCCAATCCGATATTCCCCATTTAACCATAATCCAATGGCAATAAACATTAATGAGACTAACCAGATATGGGAAGTGGGTTCGGAGATACCAAATTTAGATAAAGGGTCGTGTTTTATGTCAAAATGAGGAATTAACCAATAGCATAAAATAGGAGCAACAATTCCTACTATTATAGAAAATATAATATAGGTGCGGCGGATAGATTTTATACGGTTGGGATTCATTAAGAAGAACTATTATCTACTCTTATAATAAGATAAAATTAGGGGGAATAAATAAATTACCCCATTAATATTTTATCAATTTAAATTTTGTTTATTAATATTTTTTTCTTATCTTTGCCTTATGAAAAATGAAAATAGAGATAGTGTTTACACGGGGGCATTCCTTCATTGGGACCAGACGATGCATTTCCTTCGAACTCAAATCGGAGAAAAGAAATTTTCGATTATACAGAAGTATGGACTTAGTGAGAAAGATGCTATAAAATTATTAGGTATTGATGCGGTGGATATTCTTCAGGCCATGAAAACATATACCGATTTTCAGGATAGTACCTATAGAACATGGACTGTCACACATCATTAAATAAGCGGGAGTAGCTTAATTGGTAAAGCACCATACTACCAGTATGGGGACGGAGGTTCAAATCCTATCCTTCCGCTCTATTAACCCGAAAGGGTGGTGGAGCTGAATTCTTATTCGGCCTGACTAGATAACCTACCTGATATTGTGTCAGGTAGGGGCTCTAGATTTAAATTAATTCTAAAAAAGAAGAATGCCAATAGTAAAAAGAAAAAGACACATTGCAAAGACCCTCACATGGAGATTAGTGGGCACTATGGATACGATGTTATTAGGCTGGTTAATTAGTGGAAACCCAATGATTGGAATAAAAGTAGGGTTAGCAGAATTAGTAACCAAAATGGTACTTTATTATTTTCATGAGAGAATTTGGTATAAGACCAAGTTTGGTATAGCAGATAGTTAACCAACATAAAGATTAATAAATTAAAAAAACACAAATTATGCCTTGTAGAGCAGACGGAAAAGGGACTGGAGTGGGACTAATGACAGAAGAAGATTATAGAAACTTAGAATCACAACACACACCCGTTAGAAAATCTAAAAACGAAATTACTATATGTGAATTGGAGGATGATGTACAATCTATGGAAGAAGATTTGTGTGTCGTTAGAGATTTATTATTTAAACTTATAGATGATAGGAATTTACCTGACAACGCTGAAGAAATAATTAATAAACAATTAAAGAAACATAGAGAACATAGGTTAGAAGATTACCAATCAATTAAAGAGAATATTGAAAATGAAATATATTCAATTAGTAATACAATTAATTTTAGAGAAAATCATATTAAGTGGAAATACGAAAAAAGTAATACGTTAGATGAATATGAAGAAGGTATGACACCTAAAAGAAAAAGGATTAAAGAATTAGAAGAGACAAAGAAAAAGTTTGACAATACAGATATAGAAGATTTTATTAAAGATAGATATTTGTTTGAAGAATTTAAAAACCAAAACAAAGATGAGTAAAGAAAAGAAAAGTGAATTGACAGTAAAACTTACGGTTGAACAATACAAACAAACAGACCTTATTGAGAAGTATCTATTGGATAACCACATAGACATATATTGTAGAACAAAAAGAACTCATATAAAAGAATGGGTATTAAACCAAAACGAAGATGAAATAAAGGCTCTAACGACACAAATAAAAACTATACTATCCAAAGATAAAGGTGAAGTTTTAGATTTACCAAATTTTGGAGCAAGTATTGAAGATATGACCGAAGATGAGTAATATAGAAATAATAGAAATCACTTTATTATGTTACATTGCATTTACTGTAACAATAATTGTTAATCGACAATGGCAAAATAAAGATGAATAAAATAAGAAAATAAAAATGAAAATAATTAAATTTATAATATTAAGTATATTAATTCTTATAGGATTAAATATTTTATTGGGTGGTGACACACAGTCTAAAACACCTAAAAACAAGAAATAGATGGAGCGACCTAAATGGCAAATCTGGTGTTGGTATATGTTAATGATGGGGTTAGCGTTATTATGTGCGTTAGATAGTAACGCACAAATAAAACGTACGTGGAAAGTAGCGGAACTGGTCTCGATAGATGGAAAATCTTTAAAAAAATGGAATGTTAAATCCCATATAACTTTATTAGACAGTATTTTAATTATATCGTCTCAAGACGATAAAATCTTAACATTGTTTTCAAGTTCACACCAAGAGTTTTTTGACGAATCTAGTTATAGGGTATTTAAATTAAAGGGCCCTCACCAAAGTATTAGTGATAGTTTAGGTACAATATATAGGTACGAATATAATTCTATTTTTTCTCATAGTGATATAGTAATAATGATGGATGAGAATATTACATTTATGATGCTACACCCAAACAATCAAATTGGGGTAGTGTTTCATGATAAGGTTAAATGACACTTCACTATTCTTGTATTGAATAGTATTTATATATAATGGAAATTAATCTTAAAAATATTATTCAAGAACAATTAAAAGATATTAATAGAGACGAAGTAGTCCAAGATTTTGTTGACTTTTGTAAACAAGAACTTGGATATTCTATGCCTACCAATTGTGAAGTGGTGGACAATAGAAATGACCTCACTACCCTAGCATCTTATAATTTAAAAGACAATTCAGTAAAAGTATACGGAAAAAATAGAGCTGTAGCTGATATTTTAAGAAGTATTGCACATGAATTAGTTCATCATAAACAGTTAGAGGATGGACGAATTGATATAAATAATTTACCCAAAGACATTGGGGGAGAAATTGAAGATGAAGCAAATGCAGTCGCAGGACAATTAGTAAAGAAATTTGGGTATGACAGAAGAGAAATATATGAAAACGAAGACCGTACTTTTTGTGAAGACCCAGAAGATGGTGAATACTTTTGTTTAGCGGGCTCTGAGAATCTAGGAACCACTGACCTATTCAAGGGTGATGGATTTGACCTTGTACATAAATTTGGAAATGTGCATTTATCTGATAGAAGTCCAGACGAAGAAGAAACCTACAATTCCCCTGACAAAAATAAATTAAAGAAAACTGTATTAAAACCTGCGTTACATAAGGGACCCTTTAACATACCTGTCAACTTGTCAGAGATTAAATCTTTGGAGGTAGCAAAGAAAATGATTGAAAAACAAATTCATTTTTTACAGGAGAGTGACAAAATGTCAGAGGAACAAAAGTTGTTAAGGGAAAGTGAGGTGGATAAAAAAATAGGGAAAGACAACACCCTCACTGAGTTAGATGCCCGAGTAATGAGACAAATTGTCAGAGAATATTCTCCCGATAGCATTAGGGAGATGTTACACCTACACCCAGATGAACTAGAGTTAGATGTAATTTTAAAACTATTTGGTATCTCAGGTGTAGAGGCGGAGAACTTAGCTAAACAATATGTCCAATTTATTTGGGATAACAATATTCCTACACACTTTGAAGAATATATTGGTCAAACCTTACCACCTATTATTGACTATCAGGTTAGTAGAACTTTTACTGAACGGGATACGGTATTAAAAGTAAGTACCATAAATATAGAGGACACCAATTTCCAATCTGCAATATGTGACGCAGAGACTAATTGGTGGGAATATGACCCAGAAACGGAATATATAGAGACGACGGATACTGATTATTTAGGTGATGAAGAATGGGATGAGATTAGGATAGACGGAAAATTAGTATGGAGTGACCATAGAGGAACTCAATATAATGACGACAGATATAACCCCAGGCGTCGAGAGTGTTAAAAAAAAATAGATGAAAATATTAATAACTGAAAAACAATTAAATAGAATTCTATTAAATGAAGAGGTAGAAGTTAGTTTAGGGCCACCATTGGCTGGCCGTCTTAAAATTAGCAGTCCCTATGGTATAAGAGTGCATCCCATTACTAAAAAAACGAGACAACACCATGGGGTAGATATTAACGCAAAAAGTGGAACCGAAGTATTATCCCCAGCAGATGGTGTGATTATTAAAGCTCAATGTACCAAGGGGGCGTGTGGTGGTAATATATACATTGACCATGGTGCAGGATTGAAAACACGTTATTGTCACATTAAAGATATCCGGGTTAACAAAGGTGAATCGGTAAGTAAAGGACAAGTTATTGGATTATCTGGAGGAGGAAAAAGAGACTACTGTCCCGGTTCATCTACTGGAGCACATCTACATTATGAAGTGTATGATAAAGCTAAAGGGAGTTCTACTACTGACCCTGTACCTTACTTAGATGGTGTAACTATTAAAAGAATAGGAAGAAAACCAAAAGAAAAAATAGAAATTCAAAATATACCACAAGGTAATCTTACTTTATCAGATGGAATGAGAAGGGGAAGAAGGAATGTTAGGGATAAGGTAAAAGAAATGCAAATAGATTTAATTGCGAGAAATTATATATTACCTAAGTTTGGCATAGATGGGAAATTTGGTCCCGAAACTTTAGCAGCGGTGAATGCATTTCAGAAAGATTATGGTTTTAAGATTACTGATATGATAACCCCTGATGTGTTGGGAGCGATGAAAGACCCCAAGAAAATTAATCTCAATCCCGAGATAAATGACCCCACTACAGTACAAAAATTAGAAAGAAAAGGTGTAATAGAACCTGACGCTAATTTTATATTACCTTTGAAAGGGAAAAAATACCCCGGTAATCAACAAATAGATTCTAATCACGTCATTAAATTTTTTATTAATAAAGGTTTGACCCCCGAACAAGCGGCGGGAATTGCGGGTAATATGAAATCTGAGTCTAATTTTAAGACGGGTACTATTGGAGACAGAGGAACGTCTATGGGGCTCGCACAATGGCATGACACTAGACTATATAGATTAAATGACTTTGCGAAAAAACAACAAAAACCTATTACCGACCCCGACGCACAATTAGAATATTTATGGAGTGAACTCCAAGGAAAAGAGAAAAAAGCATATAATGCTTTATTAACAACGACCAATGCATCAGATGCGGGCGCTTCTTTTATGGTAAATTTTGAAAGACCCAGTAATCAAAGTAGAGTAAACCAAAATAAAAGAGGCCGTCAAGCACAAGAGGCATTAGATAAATATACTTCTTAATGCCGACACTAAGTGAAATAAAAGATGCATTAGACCAAGGTCTTATGGGTACTGACTTAAGAAAAAAGTTACATTTATATGAAGACAGTATAGGTCCCTTATTTCCCCACCGTACCTATTCTCCAACAAAAACAACCCTTAAGGAACACATGAAGGGAATGGTACCTCTCCTCCCTACTAGAGAACCCAATTCACAATCCTTTAGAAATTCTCCCGAACATAACCCAGAACCTAACAACCGTGCATTGGAGGTACCTGTAGAAACTTTTATTCACTATTTAGACCGACATGAAAAATCGGAAGTGGAGAAATTCGTCAAGAACCATCTGGAAGAGTTGGAATCTTTCTACAAAGGAATAGCAGAGGAGATTGCGGCAGGAAGAATAGAAGACCCTGATGACTATGAGGAGATTTATGCTCACGGTTCACCGTATGATGGATTTGACCACGAGTTAACTCAGTTTGACCATCGTTTAACTAAGTTGGGATTAATAGATTATAGAAAAGAATGGAATAGAGATGCTGTTTTATTACCAGTTCCTTATGTATTAAATGAATGGTTAGAAAATATTGCACAACAATACAGACCCGATGCTTTCGTTGGATTTGGTGGGTATGTAGAAATTCCCGAACCACAAGAGCCTAATTTAACCGACCCCACAGCATTTAGTCTACGTAAAGAAAGTACTTCCCTGCAGGAACAGGTTCATGAAGATGACCAATGGGAAGAAGAAGACGAAGGCATTTCATACAGTCCTTTCACCAAAAAAGAAATTGCTATTTTAAATTTTCTGGCAAAGAATTTTACTAAAGAGGACTTGATTCAAATAACTACAAGTACGGATTTATATCCTTATTCTGGTAATATAGGTAAGAGGTGGAAAGATGCTATGAAGTTATTCGGGCATACGATGCCTGAGGGATGGGGAGAGATGGAACCGAAAGCTGAAGCATCCAAATACGCAAAATGGGCATTAGACAATTGGGATGAGGAGATTAGAGGAGAGGATGGGGAAATGGATTATTCCAAGGTAACCAAACCAATTAAAGTCTTACCCAAATGGTATAATGTAAATTATGAAGAAACGGTAAGTCAAGTAGAATTTAAAAGCGGAGATGTAGATTTAATTGCCTTTGATGAAGACGATGCCTTGAATAAAGGAAACAGGGAATTCTTTGATTGGGGTGGTAACACTGATGTAGATGATTATGGAGATTCTGAAAGATTTGAGCATGAGACCACCAGTGCAGAGTATAAAGGATTGGCAGAAGAGATTAAGAAACTTATTAAAGAACAACCCCTTACCGAACAAGATAGAAATAAGGATAGTTGGACCGATGAAGAAGCAGAAGGAATGGACAGAAGTGCCTTTACTCCCGTAGAGAGTAAAATATTAAATACACTTAAATCCACCTTTACCAGAAATGAGTTATCCCATATTTCTACTAATACTTTTGCTTATGGGGGTAACCAGTTAGCCAAACGATGGGTAGACCTAATGAAATTATTTGGTATCAAAACCAGCCCCGGTACACGTGGGATGGAACAGAGAGTGGACGCCTCCAAGTATGCGAAATGGGCCTCTGATAATTGGGATTTCGCGGAAGACTTAGGGGATTATAGTAAAATAAAAGCTCCCTTCAAAGAGTTACCCAAATGGTATAATGTCGACTATGAGGAAACGGTGGACCAAACTGAATATAGAAGAGGAAGTGTTGAGATTATGGCGTTCGATGAAGATGATGCATATGAGAGAGGTCGTGATGAATTTTATGATTGGAACGGTGAAGTGGATACCTATGATTACGGGGAACACGAGATAATAGATAGTGAGATAAGTGATGTTACCTATCAAGGTTTAGCCGAATCCACTTCTTCTAGACGTACTGACGAAGAGATTACTCAATTTTTAAATGATAACTACAAAGATAAATTTTTAAAATTATATAACCTCTATACTCTAGGAAAGGAACATGGAGAAAAACTGGTGGGAGGAGTTAGTGATGCGAGTATTAAACAGTTCCTAAAGGAAGTTCAATTTATCTTATATAGTAATAGGCGGATACCCCAATGGACAGGTCAATCTAATGTCTGGGACTATACTGGAGATGGGTACATTCCCTGGGACCGTTCTCCTTTTGGAAGAATGAGTTTGCATTCCACTGTCATTAAGTGGGTACAAAATCTCTTGTTGGAGGATATCCTATCTAAGGAAGAACATATTAAAAATGCTTATGAGTGGTTAGATACCCAATTCCCTACGGTGGTTCCTAATGAATACTATCCTTTTGGAGAAGGACAGTTCACGGATGCAATACGAAGTATTACCCACATCGCGGGTTTGACATGGCATGAAGCCCAAATAGTTGTAGATAATTTTTGGAGAGAAAAACGTAACGCAGGTAAGATAACGGCGTCAGGAAAAAATGACCGACTTGATGAAGATAAAAAAAGAACATTGACTAAAGGATTATTAGAGGAAGAAGAGCATAAAAAAATGTTGTTTAATGAAGACTCCGATTTTCCAAATATTAACCCAGCGAAATCGCCCAACCAGCTAAAAAAAATATATGCACATTTTAAGGAATCACTTTTTAACTATTGGGATAATAAAGGACCACATAATGACCCACATATACTTAAATTATTAGGATTAGATACCCGTAAAGAAAGAGGACTTTATAAGATAATAGATGAGTGGTTGGTTGAATGGCATGGAGGGAGAGAGAAAGCCATCGAAGTCGCTCAGGAAAAATTAAAAGGAATACAGGAGGTTTGGGATGGTGGATATGATTTTAAGTATGTAGTTACTTCTATTGATGAGAAAGAACTACCATGGAATGTAGACCAAAAGAAAGTCCGGAAAGAACGAGGGTGGAGTGTTGAGGATGAGATAGGGGTATTTGTAATAGTAGATGGTGGTGGAATGGCCAATTTAGCTTTGGGTGGACACGACACTTATACTTTGTGGGACATTTTTCATGACCACCAGTGGTGGTCAGATGGTGACTATGAAGAAGAATGTAGAACATGTGGTTTACGTAGAAGTGTACGGGACGAGTCAGAGGATGACCTTACACGTGCTAATCGCGTTAGTGATGAACCAGATGAAGCGTTGAAAGAGGAAGTACGACAAGAGATAGTGGAGGTTTTAGAGGAGAATATAACAGACCTTTTAAATGCAACAGGTATAGGGGTTAATTATGTAACCGTAAAGGGCGCTACTAGACCAGACCACTTCCCACCCAAGGAGTACATCCATGAAGCAGCCGATATGTTTGGTCAAGGCCTATTAGAACCAATAGAGTTACAACCATATGATACTGAAGAAGAATGGGAAGAAGACGTAGCAAAAATTGAGATTCCCGATGACGATGAAGAAACTGATTATGAAGATGAGTACGAATATGAAGGAAGTGAGACAGACCCAGAATCAGGCTTTGTTGCACCATCAAGAGACGTAACCGAAAATATTTGTAATGTAAAAGGATTTTGTAAAGCACAAGGACCTATTACCTTTGGTCAACTTAAAGCATTGGTGGAAGCAGCTACCAATAAAAGAATAGCAAGCGATATCGGTAGAGGGGTTTTTAAATCATTATGGAGAATTATTCCTTTCTTTTTACCTCAGGTTTTATTTGCGGCGGTGGGGATTACCGCTACCCGAGCATTAAATAAAATTGTTACTCCAGCACTTAAAGATACCAAAGGATATAAACGATGGTGGGGGAAGGTAGTACTCAAAGCCATGGACATTGCTGAAGGGGATTACATTCCTGATGTTGCATTGGGTGATGACCCCTTGAGTAAAATTTTCTTTGTCTCGGATGGATTACTGGAAATGATTAGGGATAAATACAAACTTAAATTTGCACGATATGTTGCAGATGTTGCTGCAGCCCAACCAGATGATGAACCAGTTCCAGATTGGTTTGTGGAAAATTTGTTAAGAGATTATCTTAACCAGAAGTTTTTATTGGACCCACCATTGGGACCTAAGCATGGGGTAGATATTAAGAAAACATTACGGGAACAAAGAGAACAAGGATTAAGTGATAAATCTACTATATTAATAGATGGAACATCATCTGCTGGTAAATCATGGGTAAGTAAGGAATTAAAAGCGGTACCTTTTCATAAAGCTACAGACCCTAATCAATGGGTTATTATTGCATCAGATGATTTCAATGGTTACACTCCTGAAAATGAAGAAAGAAGATTAGCGTTTGACCCACCAAGTATTAGGGATTGGGCAAAGGGTCATGATTTTGGAATAACATCTGGACTCTATAGGAAAGCTGGCGAAGATGTACCACCAAACCCAAAAGAAAATGAGTATGTTGGTGGTCCTAATGCAAACGCTGCTGCTTGGTATATGGCACAAGAGTTTAAGACTGGAAAGTGGAATAAGGTAATTTTTGATGATGTCACTAATGATATTTTGAAGTACGTTCCAAATATTAAGCATAATATACTTTTACATGCACCCATCTATATGCTCATCAATAATATAGTGGGTAGAAATGAAGTAGGTAAAGAAGACCCCGATTGGAGAGAGCCCACTAAAGCACTAGACCAATACTTAGAGAAGTATGAGGCAACAAAAGAAAAACCTGATGAAAACAAAGGTGACCCATCAACTGAATTAACTAAGAATGGGTTAAAGGGGTTATTGTCTCAGAGCATAGACGATGAAAATTATATTGATGGTTTCATAAGTGATTTGGGTATAAAGGATGATGGTGTATACTATATTAAAGTTAAAGATAAATACCTAACCCCAAATACTCAATTAATAAATGTAGATTCGGATAGAATAGTTTATTTGGATAAGTTCAAAGAAATTGTAAAAACTGATACAAATAAAGATATTAAGAAAACATTACGGGAACAAAGGGAAGAAGAAGTGAGTCCTGTTTTAAAATCTGGAGACATCATACGACCTATAGATATACCAGAAAGAAAAGAACAAACGCCTTTCGGTACGCCCACACCATTTGCATTGTATTGGGTATGGCATCCTTCATATGGGACCCCAAAAAAAGAAGGAGATTATATTGTTATTACCATAGAGGACCTGTATAAATTACAACAGAGTGGGTATTTGGAAAAGTTCCAAGACACACCAGGATTACCAGGTCACCTCCATCGTCACTTAAAAGTCTTAAGTCGTGACCGTGACCACCAATGGTTAAAGGTAGAATTATCTGATGAAGAAAGAGCGAAGTACAAAGACAACGCCAAACGTAAATTGAGGGGTGATGTATTACAAGAACAAGAGGAACGAGAGATTAGTCCCCCATTGGAACCGGGAGATATGATTAAAATAATAGAGAAGACAGACAAGGATAGTTATCTTAACTTATGGGATGAGTATGTGGTGTTAACCCCATTATGGCACGATGGAAGTGCTGAAGGATGGATAGTGACAGGTGAGGGGGATAAAGGCTGGGATAAGAGACAAGTATATGGGTATGTAGTAATGAGGCTCGATTTACTTGTAGACTTTAACGATGCCAATTTACATCAGGATATGATAGTAAATGGACATAAGTGGTTAAAAATAGGTAAGTACGAGCCATCCATTGCTCACCTACAGGAAGAAAGACAAAAAAATCCTAGTCCAGACTTAGAAGAAGGAGATGAGATTATTGTTTTACATGTAGATGGTACCCATGAGAATGAACCAGAGACTTTTATACCTTATAAGGTAATAAAAAGAGTTAGGGAACCTCGCACTAAAGGGAAACTTAGTTATCACATTGAACCTATGAGTGGTAGATTTCCCTATTGGGACGATGAGAAAGAAAGGTGGGAAGTGGAGAATTGGGATGAGAAAGGGAAAAGGAAGGGGTTATGGACAATGACTACTAAGATTATTTATGAAGTAGGAGATGAATGGATATTCCGTCCTGGTTTTAAAAGAGAGGAAGAAGAAATTTTAAATGAAGAATCCCAACCGATAAGTAGACCTACATTAAAGGTAGGGGATGTAATAAAACTTATAGACAACGCTGCATCTGGTGAAGTCCTACCCTATTGGACTAATAGGAATGAACAGATAGTGGATGATGATGGATATGTGTTGAATGATGGTGAATTGTTAGAGTTATTTGTAAATTATGTAGTGGAGGATATAGTATATAATAATGAGGCACCAACAGGAAGAAAGAGAATACAAGGAGACCCATGGAAAGGAGAAATAAAAGGAGATATATGGGGATATGGAATAAGTAGAGAAGAAAGAAAGAGGGGGAGAAGGCAAGAGTGGGAAAAGGACGGAAAGGAAGAATTAAAGGCATCAGGCCCTTACCAATGGATAATAGTAAATAAGGAAGAAGAAATATTACAAGAACAGGAAGAAAAAGTTAATCCCCCAATTGATGTAGGGGACACTGTAACTGTAATTGCACATGAAGACCCAGATGTTGAATATATGACAGACGACGAAATAAAGGAATTTATGGAGAATCAGGACCTCCAAGATACATTGGAAGGAGATTGGCATAATTTTGAAGAGACTGCAGAGTTAATGGGCTATACACGATGGCCAGGTAAGGGATGGTATCATAAAAAGGAGTTAAATGACCAGAATCCAGACTTATTCGTACCCTATAGGATTGTACAAAAAGTAGAAATAGGATGGAAAGAAGGAGATGTGATGAGATATCTTCTTTTAACACTACCTGAAGTGGAAGAACATGAGGACGAAAAGAGGGAGATATGGGCCTCTGGACGAGTGAAGGGATTAGATTATCGTTGGCTGTACCCTTCGGAAGAAAAATACATCATTTCTCCCCCCACCCCAAAATCTTTACAAGAACATCAAGAAAAAGTTAATCCCTACATAAATGTGGGAGATACGATAACGGTAGTGGCATATGAAGACCCAGATGTTGAATATATGACGGACGACGAAATAAAGGAATTTATGGAGAATCAGGAAGTCAAAGATACCTTGCAAGGAGATTGGCATAATTATGAAGAGACTGCAGAGTTAATGGGGTTTAAGTGGCACGAAGGAAGGGGTTGGTACCATCGAGATGACATAGAAACCCATACTACACAACCAGACTTATTCGTCCCTTATAGGATTATACAAAAAACGCCAGAAACGGAGGAACACGGGAGGGAACGGGCATACGGAAAAAGAGTGGAGGAACGAGGGAAGAGATATCTTCTTTTACCGTTATCTGAAATTAACAAGTGGAAGAAGTCACACAAAAAAGGTGGGTACGATTTTCGTTGGTTGTATCCTAATGAAGTGAGGTACATTATGTCCCCCACACCACCATCTTTACAAGAACAAGATAGTAAGAAAGTAGAAGTTAATCCTCCTTTAAAACCGGGTGATAAAATTAAGGTTATAGATGTAGATGAAGATAGTGACCAAAGACGGGAGTTTATGAATGGTATGCAGATTATTACTTCTGAAAGATTCCCCAAGTTATATCACACTTATACTGTAATAGATGAGAATGAGGAAATGAAGTGGAGTACAGAGGGAAGAGGTGGAGGTAGTCCCAGATATGGCTGGACTAGAGGATATGAAGGGTCTGGTCTCGACATAGATGAAGGTACCCAACTATTATGGTTGTTAATGGATAAGAAAGATGAGGACGAGTTATTGAGATACACAGAAGGGAGAAGGGTAGGTTATAAAGTGATTGCACCCTATTTTGATAAATGGGTAAAAGTAGAAGACCCCGAAGTATTACAAGAACATACTAAAGATAAACTTAATCCCCAATTAATGATAGGAGATGAGATACTCGTACTTCAACACAACCAACCTGAAGGAGCAAGTTTCAACCCACCAGAAATATATGTCCCTTATGTAGTAGTGAAAATCAAAGAATCAATAAAAAACAATACCTTTAACGACAAATACGTACATTATGAAATAGAACGTAAAGAATTGACCCCTGAAGAAATGCAAGCCGATTTAAGGGCGGGTGGAGGATGGAGGAGATTGACACATCTTTATCCTAACGACACATGGATGTTAAGACCAGACTCTAGAGGAGAAGAATTAAATGAACAATCTCAAGATAAAGTAAACCCACAATTAATGATAGGAGATGAGATAATGGTAATAGAGAGTATAGGGTGGAGAAGAAAATATACGACAGGGGGAAGAAAACCTGACTTATATGAACCTTATGTGGTTACGGCTATTAAATTTCGACAACCCGAAAACTGGGAAGGTCCTGATGCTGATTTAAAATATTATGAAATAGAACCTATAGGCCTCACCGACGAAGATAAGAGGTTTGGGACAGCAGTAAACAAATGGATGGGAAGAGAGAAAAGAATATACCCCACTGATACATGGATTTATAATCCCACCTTTAGAAGAGAAGAATTGAATGAACAGGATTTTCCCTTTAATAGAGACAACAAAAAGCAAGAACTAGACCACCCCAAAGGTGAACCACCATGGTCCATTAGAAGAGGTAAACAACATTATGCTATGAATGTGGACCCGACACCACAGGAACCAGTGACCGCATTGAACAATTATTTGGTGAAGAATTCTCCATTTAATTTTTTGGGGTTTGATTATTATCTAAGTACGGTGCCGGGGAATATGCCAGGCGAAGCACGCATTGATGTTTATGTTCCAGTACTCGACGATAGTGTAACGGCGGATAATATTTGGAAGGACATCTTAAAGTTTTATAAGAAAAAAGAGGAGTATGATGATTGGGGGAATGATATAGTGGGGAAGTTGGATGACCCTTACTCCATGGAAGAAATACCTATGAGAGATATAGGATACCATGCAAAATGGCCCGACTTTTATAGGTATGAGGAAGACTTCGCAGAGTTACATCCTGAAGCAGTTGAAGACTATAATAGAAGAGACTCGGATTATATTAATCCAGATGGGAAGGTTTATGAAACTTCATGGAGAGAAAGATTTAATACCCTAAAAGATGAAATGAAGGAATTAGCTAAATTATTTGGTTTAGAGAATGCCGTTATTAATAGAGACCCCGGACATCCATGGAAAAGACAACAAGATTCTTATGGGAGTCAGGATATTAGACCGGGAACCGATATTCCTTATAGTTGGCCTAGAGAATCCGACGAAATTGAATGGGACGAAGAGTAGACAAAATTCTTTTCTTCTATATATTTAGAAAATGTTAGAGTATTTAAAAGACAGTTTAATAATTATTGGGGCATTTTTTTATAAAATTTACATGTTTTTTAATTTTAAATATAAAATTAAAAAAATTAGATTAAGACAAATTAAAAATTTTAATAAAAAAAAATTAAAAGAACGTTATATTAAAGAAAAAGAAAAAGGTTATAAGTGGGAACGATTAGAATCCAGAATTAAAAGAATAGGAATTGTAAGAGAGATAAGGGTAATCCAGACACACGATATTAATGAGTGGGGTGAAAGTGAATATATTATTAGAGATGGTACACATAGATTATATTTTTTAGCTACCTCTCTTACACCGTTAGACCACATAAAAGTTTATTCACGACTAAGAACTAAAACAGAATTTGAGATATCAGAATATATCACTAAAATAAATAAAAAAAACCAAACATTAAAAAAAGAATTAAAAATTAATAAACCATTTAATAAATTAAAAAGTAACAAATGAAAAAAACTAAAGCAGAATATTATACATGGTTGATGAAAAAACATGACACTGTGACCCAACATATTAAGGCTCTACCTCAAATATCCCTAGAGGAACAATCCAAATCGGCAACACTTATAAAGTATGATAGTAAAAATCAAAAAAAAGTAGACTACTATAATAAGATTTTAAATCAAATAAATGAAGAAGTGACTAGAATATTGCCACGATGAAAATAATAAAGGCTATACTAGAATTAATTTCTTTTTTTATCCAGATAGTTTTATGTTTAGTTATTGTAGGAATTTCATTACCGTTTATTATAATAAAGGTAACAATACAATTACTATATGAATCAATAATGGGGTTACCGTTATTAAAAAAATTAAAGATATGACGGCAAATGAATTTGTTTTTTGGTTAAAGGGAATAGTAGACTCCACCCAATTCATACCCACCAAAAAAACGTGGGATATGATAGAAGATACACTTAATACGGTTAAATTTGATAAAAAAGTAGAAAAGCCTTTTGATGGGGCGGTAGTAAAAAGAATGCATGATTTATCAATCCCAATCCCAACCCAAGAACCACTAAAAAATCCTTATGAAATAAAATGTGAAAAAGAAAAAAAATAATGGGACATTGGGATGATTTTTTTTTTATAATTACAGAACAAATTAATAGTATAGATAAAAAGGAAGAATTTTTTAATATGTTAAAACAATTAGATAGTGAAAAAGAATTTTCACATAAAGAAATTAGGGATAAATGGGAAGAAGCCTATAGTAGAATATTAAAATCAAATGGTTAATATAATTGTAATTATTGTTTTGTTTGGGGTAGGCCTATTACTTATGTATGTCAATAGACGAATAAATAAAGATTAATTGTGGATATCTTAATGATGGTATTATTCTTATGTGTGGCTTACATTGTGAAAGGGCTATTGTGGGTAGTGGCCGATGTGTATTTTTTTAAAAATAAATACAATAATGTGTTAGAAACTTTTTTTAGTGCAATGTTGTGGCCATTGGTTGCTAGTAAAAGAACTTTTGATTTTATCAAGAAAAAATATTTTAACGTTTAGATTTTCTTTTCTTGATAAAATTACTAGGATGAAGTCTAACAGCTCGTTGATGTAAATCTCTCATTAGTCCAGTTTCGGTTATTACCGTATAACCACCAAACCTAGGCCATTGTGGTTCTCCTTTTTTATGGACTCTTAAAAGTTTAGTTTTTTTGGTAGAAGTGTCACCAGCTATCCACACCCTATTTCCAATATCTACCTGACTTGGTTTACGTTTAGTAGGAATTTTTGACCATACTAATAATTTAAGTGCACTAATTTTTATTATTATATTAGTTGTTTTAAAACTTTCCCCTTTTAATTTTTTCATAGTTGAAGGTATTATCTTATTACAAAGATAATAAAAATTTTTTATATAAACAAATTTGAATTATTGATAAAAAGTTATTATATTTCTTTTATGGATTTATCATATAAAATAAAAAACGAAGACCGTCGTAGTTACCCACTAAGTTATTGGACAATGGAGGACGATACTCTTGTAGCTATCTATCAAGGATATAGGGGGGAAAAACCAGATTTAGATTTTATAGTAAAATATAAAACACCAGGAAAACGATTAAGAACACCTTCACATACACATTGGATAGTAGACCTTTTAGTTAAATGTGAATACGATAAAGAGTTAGTACAGAGTTATATGGAATATTTATTAAATATGTATGATGTAATAACACCATTCCAGACCCAACAAGAAAGACAAACATATACTTTAACGTATGTTTCACGAGCTGTAGATATGTTTGGAGAATTAGATAATTCAGGTTATTATTCTATTAAAATGTTAACTACATTGATAGAATTATTTAGTAAATGTGAAAAACAAACTACAGGGGCTTTTATGTTTAAAGGATTGTTATGTTTAGTTAAAGATTATTGTGGGGGTAAAAGAGATTTTTACCAAATAGTTGGACATTCTAAAAGAGTATAATTATGGAAAATAGAAGTGAGTTAAACGAAATTATAAATCAAGACCAAATAAAAACCATCCTCCAACAATTCCAAGGGGAAAGGCAATTAATAGAATTAAAATTTTATTTAATAACTTTTAAAGAAGAATTAAAAGAATTTGGGATAGAACCAACACAACTAGCATGGCAAATTTATAGAACTAACCTCAAACCAAATAAAAGATGAACAATCTAGATAAACAATATCAAGAACTATTACAAGATATCCTTGACAATGGAGTAGAGAAACAAGACCGAACTGGTACTGGAACATTATCTGTGTTTGGAAGACAAATCAGACACGATATGTCAGAAGGATATCCTCTACTAACAACAAAGAAAATGTATTTTAAGGGAATTGTAACAGAATTGTTATGGTTCTTACGTGGTGACACAAACATCAAATACCTTGTTGATAATAATTGTCATATTTGGAATGGGGATGCCATAAAGAATTATGAAAAACATAACGGAGAAATTGAATGGGGTCCATTTATAACAAAGGAAGAGGCATTTATTGAAAAAATCAAAACAGATGATGAATTCGCTAAGAAGTGGGGTGATTTAGGTCCTATCTATGGTAAACAATGGAGGGATTGGGAAACGCTTAAAAAAGACAATTCAGCTGTTTGGATAGAAAAAACAGACCAAATCCAAAACTCAATCAATCTACTAAAAACAGACCCAGATTCTAGAAGAAATATTGTATCAGCTTGGAACGTAGGTGAGTTAGACCAAATGACACTTCCACCTTGTCATAACTTCTTTCAGTTTTATACAAGAGAGTTGAGTTTGGAAGAGAGGGTAAAATTGTTAGGGTATAAAGAAAACATTGTACCCCAAACAATAGAAAGATATGGCGAAGAAAAACATAAAGAAAATTGTGATAAACATAACATCCCAACCAGAGCAATCTCTCTAATGTGGAATCAACGTTCAGTAGATACATTCTTAGGTTTACCATTTAACATAGCATCTTATGGTTTACTGCTTGAAATCATAGCTAAAGAAGTTAATATGGTTCCTGATGAGTTGATTGGTACTTTGGGTGATGTTCATTTATATAAGAATCATATTGAACAAGCTAAGGAACAGATGACAAGAGAACCTATGGAGTTACCAACATTGAAATATACTGTTCATTTAGTTGATGATTTAGGAATGGAGAGTTTCAAAAATTTAGAGGTTGAGCAGTTTGAAATAGAAAACTATCAATCACACCCAACAATTAAAGCACCATTAAATAATTAAACAAAAATGAAAAATAAATTAACACTACTATTAACCTTATTATCTTTAAACTTATTAGGACAAAACTATGACATTTATAGAGTAGTGGCTCATAGTAATGAAATGCATGTCCATTCAATTTCAAATACCATTAAAGTACCTCAAGAACACGCAATTTTTGTTCCAAACGTTTTTTCACCTGACTATGATGGGATAAATGATACATTTCAAGTTATAGGTAGGGGGTTAAACCATATCACAATAGAAATTTATAATCGATGGGGTCAACAAGTATTCACCGCTCCAAATTTAAATGAAGTTTGGGATGGAACGTATAGGGGTAAACCGAGCCCAATTGGAACCTATGTTTACCAACTTAAAATAGATAAAAAAACATCCCAATCAGGAACAGTAACATTAATAAGATGAGAGTAATTAAACACATATGGAAATATCTAACCGATGAGGATTATAGATTTGAGATTTTTTTAAAAAGACAGAATAAGAAAAAAAAAGATGAGTAAAGATAAATTAATTTTAGTACATTATATAGACACTGGTAATTTGATTAACAGTGAGATACCAACTTTTATAGAAGAAGTAGTAAAAAAAATGAGTTCTGATAAGGAAGAACATTTATCCTATTTTATACCCATCAAAGGTGAAAGTAGAGTGGAGTGTATAAACCCTAAATTGCTGGACGAGAATGAGTTTCAAATACATTTAGATGGGTTAAATCACGCAAAAGAACAGTTTAATTTAACTATTAAAGAAATAAACCAAAACAAAGATGAAAATTAATAGACCAAAAGATGGAGAATATAGATACAAGACTAAGTTCTTGTGGTTTCCAAAAAGATTTGATGGTGGATGGTATTGGTTAGAAACTATAACTATCAGACAAGTGTATTTGTACCATGGAGTATTGAAACGTGGATGGTCAGATATTTGTTTATCAAATCCAAAAGAAGAATTTAAACCAAAACAAAGATGAGTAAGAAAATACACATAGCAAGTAGAGGTATGGGTAATATTGATAAGGATGGTAACATTACTGATTATACGTTGTTATCATATGATTTAGTTACACCACCAAAAAGAACATTGTTTAGACGTATATTTGATTTCTTTAAGAAATTGTGGAATTTTATTAAACCAAAACAAAGATGAATGACGAAGTATTAAAAAAAGTATTAGCGTATATTGTATTAATTTTTTGTGGTTTTTTACTATGTTTAATAATGGCAGATTATTTACCATACATAATTATAATAGTAAGTTTTATCTGGGCAACTTATTACTTAATAAAAAATAAAAAATAAATTGTATAATTTAATGAAAAAATTTTATTACGTTTACGAAATAAATAAAGACTGGACGGAAAATTTTAAATTTAGGGCATTTTCTGAACATGCGGCACTTCAATGGATTGAAGAACATTTAAATAAACCAAAATATCAGGATAGTAAATTTAAAATTCAACAAATCTATAAAAAATGAAGTATAAGGAAGGAACTTATTATAAAGATTTGGGTATATATATAGGTATACGATTAACCTATACACCCCACAAATCATATGTGAAAGAACATATTTTTAATACAACTAGGTATGACACCAGTGAAACTGCTATTTTAAAAAGAATTAAAATACAATAATGAAAATAGAAAAGACAATTAATACGCCAGAAATTATTTTTGACAAAGATAAGTGTGAATTAACCTTTAGGGGTGCTTCATACCCAGAAAACGCTAATAATTTTTATGGTCCTATTAAAAATGATATTATAAAATGTTTTGAAGAATTAAATGGTGTGGGTAAAGAAGTTAAAATCATATGTGAATTTACCTTATTAAATTCAATATCTACTAGATACGTGTATGAATTTTTTAAGTCAGCTAATTTATATTCACATTCCAATACACCAGTTACCATTAAATGGTATTATGAATATGATGATGACGATATGGGTACCGACGGTCAAATATTTAAAGAAACCTTTAAAAAATTAGATTTTGAAATTATCCCTGTGAAGGATATAGATAATGTTGGAAATTAAGAAAAGAATTTAATAATTGCAAATCCAACCCCCACAAGAGCTTGGACTATTAGAAATATGGTTACAGCTTGAGTTTTGAATGTCTTTAAATTTCCTACTTCCTTAATAGTTTCTTTAAGTTGTGTTGGGGATGCAACTTCATCGATAGAGTTTTTCCAGTTTTTTAATTCTTTTACAGCTTCTTCTTTACCTTTTAAGACAGTCATATCTTTTTTAAGTCCCTGAATTTCACCAGTTAACCTATCTATACCGTCACTGAGGCGTTCTAATTCATTAATAACGAGTTTAGAATACTCGTTCCATCCATTTCCAGTCTGTGACATTACACCAAATTTTTAATTGCTTCATATTTATCAGTTGAACAGGTTTTTTTACATTCGATGATAGATTCTAGTTTCTTAATCTTTTTTTCCTGTTCTACATAACATGTGATGTCAAACGCACATCCAGTTACTCCAGTAATGATACCCAAATCATTAATTAAAGGTGTACAATGGGTGTGCCACACACAACCCATAAATTCAAAATCGTAAGTGTTTGGAGTCCCCTTTAAGGCTTTAATATGGGCAGCAATGGGTTGAAAGGTTTCGTCGTCAGTTTCAAAATATTCGAAGAGACTAACCCCCACACTTTCATTTGCTTTTAAACCTAACTTTTTTAACCCTTGGCCCGCAGAGAGAGTAAATATTAATTCATTATCTACCGCCCACATGACAATACTGGCTGGAGAGTTATCGAACACCAACTTAACTAATTTATCACGTTCCCAGAGTTCTTCATCACGTGTAGTGAGTTGTTCTGTAAGTTCTCTTAAATAGGTGAGTTGACCATTACTAGACATAATAAAATAAATGTTTTATATTTATAAATATGAAACAACCTAAAAAAAGTAAAAATACCTTACCAGAAAGTCTTCAAGAAAGTAAAATAAAAGATGTAGAAAAATCTTTTTGGTTATTAGTTGAATTAGGTTCACAGAATTGGAGTCAAAACTATACTTTTTCTTATTCAGATAAGTTGTCTAAATTAGAAATAATGAGAGAACATTTTCAAGAATTAGAAGAGTATGAGAAATGTCAATACCTTATTGATGTAAAAAAGGACATAGATACCCATCGATATATGCTTTAATGTTTGGTAAATAAGATTATTTTAATTATCTTTGTATAAAGACAAACACTAAAAATTATGAAAACAGTTAGATTAAAAGATTTACATATCCCACTCGCCGTATTACAACCCATGAGAACTAACTCTAAATTAGATTCTTTTGTATCAACAAGAAGAGGGTTTTTACCATCTACAGTCTATATTATTGTAGGTGGTGCTGGTAGTGGTAAAACAGCTTGGGGTATTGACACGTTACATAAATTACAAATTAACAATACCACTAAAAAATTTCTTTATATTTCTGCTGAACAAGATGAGATTGATAATTATGAATTATCAACATATGTACCCGGCCTTAAAGATATAGAAACTCTTTATCTACCTGGTTTACTTCATCCACAAAAAGTAATTGAAGAGACTTTGAATCGAGGATGGGATGGTGTTTTAATAGATTCTTTAGAAGCTATATCTGGAAGAATTAATACTACTACAGATTTAAATTCAAAACAAAGTTTAAAGTGGGTGATGGACCTTATGTTTAAACATAAAAGAGGCAATAATCCCACTAATACATACACTACATTTTTAGTTATACAACAAGCGACTAAAGCTGGAGTTTTTAAAGGTGATTCATCTATTGAGTTTGACACATCTGGTATGTTATATATTAGAAGAGGGCACGGCACTGAACGACATTTAGAGTTTACTAAAAATCGTAGAGGAGAATCGGGGGAAAAATTATATTACCATTTAGAAAATGGGAATATGGTGTATATCCCAGAGGAGGAGTACGTTCAAGAAACAGAAAATACTATTTCACCATTAGATATTATAAAAGCTTTGGCATTCAACGAATTTGGACAGAAAATTGACGGAGAAACTTCATTTAAAATACTAAAGGAAGTTGAAGAAGCTCTTGACAAACCATAAACTAATTATTAAACTTATAAAAATTTATCATGAAAAAATTAATTAAATTAATTAAGAAGTGGACCACCCCAAAAGTCTCTATAAATCATTATGTGAAAGAAAATCACACCCACCAACAAATAAAACCGTATGTGTTTTATACTAATATTTATATATAAAAATTATTAACATGCCAAAGAGTAGACATAGAAAAAACCAAAAGAAAAAAGCACAACAAAGAACTGAAAAATTAAAGGTAGAGAAAAAAAAACAAATGGATGAATTTTTAAATCAATTAAAGGAGAAGGAGACATCTCAGTCACAGGTAGATACACCTTATAATCCTAATGAAATGAAAAATCCATATAATTTAGGAAAATAGTATGAAAACTATTGGTCAACATACAATAACAGAGTTACTACCACACATAAAAGAAATCGCTTTACAGTATCAACTTCAAGTAAATAGAGCAAAAGACTTTGAAATAATAAGAAAGATATTAGTACAAAGATTTTATTCATTACCCATTTGGTATGAGTTATAAAAAATGAATTCTGATTATAAAATATTAGATTTACACGGCATCAAACACAAAGAAGTTTTTGGGGTTGTAGATAAATTTATAGGTAAACATTTAATTGATTACACTACTGAAGTTCATATAATTACTGGTCATAGTAAAAGTATGAAAAAAATAGTGAGTGAGGTATTAGACGATTACGAATTATATTCACAAGAAAGTATATTAAACCCAGGAAAATTAATAATAAATTTAACATAAAAACTATGAAAACTAAAACCACATATGGATATCAGTTTGTAACTGTAGAAGGAAGAATTTATGAGAGAGAATTTAACTCCCATTCTCAAGCAAAAGAATTCATCAATAAAAAACTTTATGGGGACCAAACAAAAAGTTATTATAATAAAGCAATAGTTACTTTGATATGAAAAAGTTATGTAAATATCCAGTGAGAAAATGGAAAGACATTCCTATAAAAACTAGAGAAAGAATAAAAAGAGAGTTAGCGGTTCCATTACCACCACACCTCTTAAAATCTCAGTCTTTTATTAAGATAAAAGAAAAAAAGAAAAACTACAAACCGCATATCATTATTATGTGGTGTATTTTAATCTCACTTTTAAGTGTTATAATATTGATATCAATTATATAATGAAGCCTAACCCCATTAGATATATTTACGAATCACCAGATAAAGGAAAAACCGTTTACCGTCGACCTTTCGGTAAATTAGAACCGAAAGAACTGGTTGAGCACCCTTTATTAGAAAAAAATACTTTATCATTATTAAGGCTACCGTTTTTTTTACAGAATTAATTTGTAAAATTATTTTGACAATCTTTAATAATTTTTATATATTTTTCTAACTTAATTAAAATAAAATGAAAAATAATAAAAGAATTAATCAGCTAATATGTTTAGGTGTATTTGTAGTTTTGATTGTTACCATTGTTTCCTTACAATTTATTTTCTTGACAAATTAAAATCAATTAATAACCTCTAACCCAATAAAATGAAAAAGTTAATTATGTTAATATTCATATCTTTTAATTGTTTAGTATATGGACAAGATAGAAAAGATATACCAGTTTCAGTTGTTTCACAACATAAAGATACATTATTTTTAACTAATGATTCTGTGGGGTGTATGATACAAGAAGTATGGAATGAAAATTACAAAGACGAAAAACCAATTATAATTATAAAATCAGAAAATTGGATTATTACTGAATATACTAGAAGACAACAGTCTATGGTTGCGACTAAACCACAACAACGATGAAAAAGTTGATTGTAATGATAACTTTATTGGGTTTATCATACACACTTCAAGCACAATCAGGGAGAGCTTCATATAAACCCGGCACAGGTTTTGCGCTAACCATGAGCGGTATTGGTATTACCGTGGGGGGATTTACAACTAGACCAGATAAACAATACACAGGTAATGGGGTTTGGAGGGTTAAACCATTCCATAAACAGGGAGCAAGAGCCTCTGCAATTATATTTGGTGTAAGTTTGACAGTAACTGGTCTAATAACCTCAATAATTAATAAACCTAAAAGAAAATGAGTGAGAATCAAAAAAAACTCAAAAAAATTCTTGACGATGCAATTGACATAGAAAGATGGGCACCTAAAAGTAATAAAACTTATTCATTTATTGATGATGGGGAAAGGGAAGAAATTGTTGAAAATATTTTAAAATCTTTAAAAAATAATGGATATAAACTTTGTAGTTTAAAATAATTTAGTTATCTTTGTATTATACAAAATTTAAAAATCATATACTCACATGACAAAAGAAATCAACGACGTAATTAGGGACAATAATATTAAAGCACAACAAATGGAGGAAGACCTTACAAAAGCTTGTAACTTCACTCAAGAAGATTGGGAAAAGAACCCAAAAAGAACGACTATTATTATCAAGAATGTTAATAAGACGATTAATGGTACTTACACCATTGAATCTCAAGGAGAATTTGGTAATGGTAGTTGGTATAATATAAAAGATGTATCTAAAGACACACGTTTTTGGAACACCTGTCCATCATCGGAAGAAAGAAAAGGTAAATGTCATGGTGGATGGCAAGTCTGGTTCCAACGCAATGATGTACCCTATCTGGATATCGCATATTATAGTGATAAGAATTATATGAATAAATCACTCAGACAAGACCAATTTGAGTTACTCTAATTTGTTTACTTATATTTATAATAAAAAATAATGTTAAAGAGACTGTGTAAGAAATTGTTTAAGAAATTATGTGGAATTCCACACATTTTTGGTGGATTTAGTGGATTAATAATACTTTTAATATTATTTTTTTTATTAGTGTTACAATTAATCTAGTGAAATTATATTTATGTTAAAATACAAATATGAATATAATAGTAACACAACTCATCAGGTCATTAGAAAACTTAGGTCATACAGTTTTCAAAAATGACACAAAACCCTACAATCTTAATATAGTTGGTATAAGAAGTACCAACCCCACCACAAATAAGTTTAATGATTTAATGTGTGTATTTTGGCAATATGAAGGCCAATGGAATATCTATAAAATGCAATGTACCACCTTACCAGGTTTATATTGGTTAGAAAACCCAATGAATTCTAAAGGATGTGCTATTCTCAAAGAAGGACAGTATCGTGGAGTTTATAAGGTAGACAAACATAATGGAAAATATGAAGCACTTTGCCAACGACTTGGTGATGTCACTGTTTATCGTGATGATGATGAAGACAAAGAATATGATATGTTAGAAGGTACGGAACAAACTGGAATGTTTGGTATAAATTTACATAGAGCATCAGCATATAAAGAACTTGAAGATGTGGATAAAAACTCGGCTGGATGTCAGGTAATCCAAGACCCAAACGAATTTGAAATACATATGAATGTTGTTAGTAAAGCTGCAGAAATATGGGGTAATGAATTCACCTACACTTTAATTAACGAATCAAATTATTCTTAATATTTTTAGTAAGCAAAATTAAAACTCATATATATTAATATGAATACTGGATTATTAATATTATTGGTTTTAGTTTTTTTTGGGTTATTCGTAGTTAAGGAACCTACCACAGAATTATAATTGCTTAGTTTATTATATTTATAGTAAAACTAATTTTATGATTATCTCTCGCGAAGAAAAGAAGAATATCTTAAGATTGCATGAATCTACTAAGAATGTAAACGGTATTCTGATGAGGGAACAAAAATTCCATGAACTCACTGCAGATATAGAATTTACTTTTGATTTACATCATGACCGTGGAAGACATACACAACAACGAAAGTGGAGACATGGCAAAGATGAAAGAATTTACGACCTTGATATTGTAGAATTACTTGAAGATGCAAAAGAAGAAATTATGTATGGTATCATCGATGGTGATATACAAAACAGAAGAAGGTTCATAGTTAGTAGAGATGGTGGTGATTATTTAAATGTAGTTATACACCCTGAAGAATTAGACATCAACCATTGGAATCTGGTCACCATTACTGTAATGAAAAATGAAGATTTTACCGTGGGTAAAGGACAATTACAAATTTTTGTTTAAAGCAAAAAAAACCCCAGTATTCTGACTGGGGCCGTTCTCAAAGTATTCTGACAGTGAGAACATTTAATCACCATAAATTATAATACAAATATAAGGTAAATATTTTTAATGGCCAAATTAAATCTGATTATTTATTAAATATAATAACTACCATCCTCTTCTCTATATCTTTTTACCCTCATAGGTCCATTTCTCAGGTAATCCTCCATATATCTTTTACCGTGTTGTAAATTATGTAATGCGGATTTCTTAACCCAGTCACCTTCTTTTGCCGAAGAAGTGTTGGGTGCCCCATCCAGTTTAAAATACGGGCTTTCAATCCACTCTTCCCACGAGTTATAGACATCTTCCCCTTCTTCAAAAATTACATCATCAACATCAACCCAATTACCCAACCTATTCATCCAATGTGGTAGAGTATTATTGTCAGGACCAAAAGTGATAACGTATTCCAAGGCACGTTCTGTTAATTGTTCAGGAGTTAAATGAATACTGTGATTGGTCACCATAGTAAGGATAAAAATTCCATCTCTCATCCTCCCACTCTAAGTAACCTTTTTTATATAACATGGATTCGTCCCCGTCTTGTAACTCTTCATCGATAACCACACCTTTAGGATTACCATTCTTTTCATCTGTTCCTATTACTGAGACAGTACCATTATGTCCGGGAAATACAAAATTCTCATTACCTACCCATATTACTACATTAACCTCATCTTCTAGACGTAGTTCTTCATTATCACTTATGGTAAATTCAATACCATCATCTAATAATTCTCCCTCAGGAGTAATGGATAACTCCTCTTTAATAATACTATAACTTCTTCCGTATTCTTCATTCATACTTATAGGTAAATCACCTTGTAATGGATAAGAATCGTCTTCATCATCTTCTTCACTCCCCATCTCAGTCCAAGGAGCATCAGGATTAAATTCTCCCGCTGGTGGTTGTGTTGGGAAACTCATAGACTCGTCATAGTAGTCCTGGTCGAATTTTTTACTTTCCACACCACTATCTGTTACCTCTAAGTTTTTTAACAATAATTCTTTTTGAAAATCTGAAAAATTATCAGGATGTGTAGCTAATTTATCGTAAGTCATGTCCCCTAATTCCTCCAGTTCTTTTTTTACTCTACTAATAGCGCGCCTAACTCTATATTGTGGATGTTTTTTCTCTTGTATTGATAACCATCTGTCCACCTCATCCTTCATTAATTTTTTTATTCGAGTGGAGTACACATCATCACTCTCTCCTTCTAATCTTTTGAGTTCTTTTTGGAAATACCATTTGGGTATACTATAACCCAGTTTCCCCAACAATTTTACAACATAAAATATATTATAACCCTTATCTCTAATACCATCATAGATATTTTGTAAGACTTCCACAACACCTTCATTAAGTTGTTCCTTTTCCTTAATGTTAGGTTCTTTAACCAAGGAACCATTCCGGTTCTGGTAAGACTGATGTAAATTTAATATTCTTTTCTTTTCTTGTTCTGATATAATCATTACTTATTTTTTATTTGATGGATGGATATACGGACGACCAAACAAGATAATAATATAATCTGTATTTCTAATAAAAGGTCAACCATATTAATAAATATATTTGTCTTCTAAAGAATTAATTCCTATATTAGTTTTATGTTATTTTGTAAATTATATAAGTCCCGTACTAATACCCAAGTTAAGATAAAACTTCATGATAAAATTTATGAGGGTACCATTGTTAAAGATAAGAGTTACTGGGGTGGTAGAAAGATTGTCATTCCTATGATTAAAGAAGGTGATGAAGAAATCTATGCTGGACCCACTACTTTATCTTATCGTTTATATAAGGAGAACATTATAGGATAATAGTTAAGTTTTTAATAGTTCTACTACGTGATTTCCTACTTCTCTAACATTGGCCATTAAAAAGTTAGATATTTTATTTTTATCTACCTTACCTATAATTTTTGTACGGTCCACTGACTCCATTTCACCCTTCCTTTGTCCCCATTTGATTGCTTCCAACTCCGAACATCCCCTACTGGATTTTCCCGTTATTACCTTTGCTGCCCTTGAAATTCTTCCTCCCTCCTGGCTTAGCAGTACTCTGGTGATGGTAGATGTTATTTTTTTCATCAGTGTTTGTAAACTGTGTTTTTGTCTTACACTCTCACTATCCGCATCAAAGTTAATATCTTCTGCATCCATTCCTGAGACGGCGAACATCCCTTTTAACATGAGTTTTTTGATTGAACCCATATTCTTTATTTTGTCGTCTACAATTCTTCTTGCCTCCTTTATAAAATCTAATATATACTGAGTCTTTAAGTCATTGTTACTAACACAATTTAGTCTCCCCTCTACTATCTTAGTTAGGTAAGGTTCCCATGTGCTTAAAGTTAGTTCTAGAAGATTGTCTTGATTTATTAATCTTTTTATTAATTTTCCTTCTTCACCTTTAGCCTCTTTATTTAATTCCCTTAGTAAATCATCCTCTATATATTTTAATATGATATCTACCATTTTTTTCAGGTTAGATTTAAGGTCGTTCCTAACCTCTTCATTACCTTCTTTAAGAATAAAGTCACCACGGTGTAATCTTAATATTCTATTTCTTTCTTGTTCTGATATAATCATCGGGGAGTGTACTTTAGATATAAATATTAATAGTATAAGATAACAACAACTAAGTTCATCCCCATTCCCCTTATTCCCTCCACTACGTGTCGGTCATGGTCACTACACTCCCTTCGGTCCTTCCGTTAATGTGGACTCACTCACTTGTTGTTATCGTTCGTGTAGTCATGTTCACTCGTTGTTGTCTTACCCTATAGCTTGTGGAAGCTTGTACGGTAGCTTGTGGAAGCTTGTGGAAGCTTGTTGTTATCGTTCTGGTGGGGGTAAAATTAATATAAGTATGATATATCATTCAAAACAACATAAAAGAACTTATAATGAATGAAAAGTCATACATACCTATAGTAAACACTTATATACAATACCATTCAATAAAGTTCTAAACAATAACCAAGGCCATACTGACGTAACCTTAATGGTTCAATATGTTAAAGAACGTATGTATAATCTTACTGTAATATATTATCTGAATAGTAATATAATGAAGGGAATGCTTAGAATGTTCTTGACCCTACGGGCAAAACGTTTTCTTTTTAAACGGGCCAATCTATTGACTGCTTGGTCAATCTCTAATAACCGTTCACGGGAAAGGTACTCTTTAATCTCACTTTTTTTCATCTTATTTAAATATACCACAAAGATACAAAAAATGGTATATATAAACAAGTGTTAGTATTTATATTAAAAAACAAATGGTGATGGGTAATTTAATAAACACACTATATAATATACTACAGGAACAATCCAATAGAGTTACATTAAAGGAACAAGATTCTATAGAGATAAAAAAATATAATGATAAGGATTATGATTGGTTTCAAGAAGTATTTCCTTTAAAGATGGATAGAAACAAATTATTATCTGTACCAGATTTATATACTATTCATTATGGAGATAAGGGAAAAGCTATTATAAAGTTAAATGGAGATAGGTGTCATATAAATACTATAGCAGTAAGAGATGATTATAAGAATAGTGGGGTAGGTTCAGAAATTTTGCGTTCAATGATTAATTTGTGTAAGTCTGGAGGGGTAAAGTTAATAACTGCTAATGTGAGTGAAAATAATATTCCTTCTATTAATTTACTTGTAAATTCAGGATTTAAACAAAATGAAGATGTAAGGGATAGATTTTATGATGATGGTAATCAAAAGTTGGCATATTATTTACAAGAACAATTTAGAGAAACTCCCCGTAAGAACTTTCTTAGACAACAGACTCAAGACATCATAGAGTATTGGCAAAAGGAGTTAGGTATTACAGACTGGGTAATAACAACAGAACGTATATCACCAGAACAAGTAGACTATAATGATGCAACCGACTTCATAGGTATTAGTAGAGACTTCCCAAATAAGACAGGTATTATATATCATGACAGAGACTTATATGAGGAAGCAATCATACATGAATTAGTACATGTACAACACCCTAGTTGGAGTGAGGAAGAAGTCAATGCAGAGATGGACCGACTCATGATTGAAAAACCCTTTCTAAGGGTTGATAGCTAGTCTCCCACACACCTTAACGTTTTAAATTTTTAACTCCTTTACAACTCACCATACATACCTCTATCGAGGTTTTATACAGTTACATAGTACTTATATTATACCTGTACCATAACTACTACTTTTTATCGTATAGTAATTACCACCATTTACCACATTCTCCCACTACTACCCACTTAGTAAACTGTCCCTAGGACATTCCTATCCCAGAATCTCACATTAATTCCCCATAGAAAAGAGATAGACGAAACTAATTAGTGGCCGCTAAAGGGATTGTGTCCTCTGCGACTCGTGACTGACATTTTGACATAATCCAGTATTTCAGTATGTTTTTTAGTAGAAGTTTTCCACATGACAATATGACAGGGGGAATTTAGAGGGGTTTTACTTTGTATTTTTAATGTTCCTTTAGCGGCATGCATAACCCACCGCTCCACACCCTAAAGGTACACAAAATAATTGACATGGCCAAATAATTCCTATGACAATGTGACACATGTTGGTAAATAAAAACTTATTAACAATGGGTGTTCATAACTTGTAGGACCGATGACAAATTGACAGTAAATAAATTTGGCCATGTGAAAAAAAAGTGGTACCTTTAGGGTGGTATGAGGGAGGGAAGTATACTGTCCTGTTTAGAGTCTTTCAGTGTAGGGCACACTCCGTGCTAAACTCCGATGTCCTTTGTCCTTTCCACTCGGTACGTCTACCCGAAACAACCATACCATAAAGATAACTAAAATTTATTTAACAACCAAATTTTAAACGACATTTCTTTAAACAATTTATGACCCACCGCAGGGGGCCACTATAAATGACAATACATAGGGGGCAGCAGCAGGGGTTCTAATAGTCCCGTATGACCCCCTCATGGGTCCATGGCCGCGGCCCCCTGCCCCCCTCCTGCTCGCCGTATCCCCCCTTATAAGCGGCTTTTAGGGGGGTCAAAGGGGGGGACGGTCCCTTAAATAAAGTTTGCACTAAAAATTTTTTGGGATATTTTTTTTCGGTATGCGGAAGTATTTATATCTAAACAACGAAACATGAAAAATACATTTACAATATCCAACCAAGAAGAGAGAAGAATTAGAAACTTACATGAATCTTATAAGGATAATCACGGTACTGGTAAAGTAATTAAAGAACAATCTAGTATTTTACCCGGAGAATGGGACCCAGTTAAAAAAGCTTTAGGGTTATTAACCGCTAATGACTTAACACGAGTATTAAAAGGATGTAAGGTTCCCGTACCACCAGAATGTAAAGGTGAACATATTCTTCAAAATGATGATTGTTTACCACACAAGGTCTTAATAAAATATGGAGCATGTCTTAGTAAAGCAGCTCGACAATATAAAAATTAGATAACCTAAAAAATAAATAATATTAAAAAGCCCAATAATGGGCTTTTTTTATGCCTTGGAAATTCTCCGGAGAAAAAATTTACATAAAATTGAGTTTATATGTCTAATAAGGTGACTCCCGGAACCGGACCGTCCGAAACCCGTTTCGTTAATCCGTTTATCTAAGATATTTATATAAAAATATTTAATAATGGATGTGTCTAATAAAGAAAAGAACAGAATATTAAAACTTTATGAAGGTAAGAAAACTAAAGGTGGTTTTATTTTAAGTGAACAAGAGGTTACCCCTGAGGGGGCAATTAAATGGGGCAACAAAACTTATGTTATGAAAGCAGATACATTGATTGGTCTCTACCCCATTAACGTTACTGATATTAAAAGTGGGAATGAGGAGATTGTGATTACGTATGACCACCCACAAAGTGGTGAATCAGATACCGCCACCATTGATAAGAATGATAAAATGATTGCTAAAATTAAAAATGCCGATGGTAGGGTTGTTAAACAGGAGGTACCTGTAATTCAGTATGTAATGCAATCCTTGAAAAATGGTACCCCCAAAATTGAAATTCCCGCTAAGGATATGTATATGGTTAATAATATTATATTGACCACTAAAATTTAAATTTATTAATAAGATAAAAGTATTTATAATAAAACCAAACTAGTATGGGCAAAAAAGTTAAACTCACAGAAAGTAATTTAATTAAAATTATTAAAAGATTAGTTGCAGAAGAAAAGGAGGAACAACGACCAGAACAACAAAGAATAGGGAAACATTGGTTAGTGCCAGATAATGTTGAACCCCTTACTGATGAACAAGTGCAAAAACTAAATGTAATTGTTGATGGATGGGATAAAGAACTATCTGAGAAATTTAAGGCTTTGCACTCAATGTTGCACGCTAGTAAGGAATGGAAAGAATTTATAAGTATGGAAGATGAACTGGGGGAGGTTATTAGAAATCTTGATGATTCTTCGGGACCATCAGCTGAATCTGAAGGTAACCCAGAGTATGATAATATACTGTTTATGATAGCTGAAGAATATTTGCAAAGTATAGAGGACGATTTGCATGATAATTTATTTTACCCATCCTATCCAGGAGGGTCTGATTGGTATTAAAAACATAAAGAAATGAAAAAAGTAATTAGATTAAAAGAAAGTGATATTCAACGTATGGTTAAAAGAACTATTAACGAACAAGATAATAAAGAAGAATGGAAGAATAGATTACATCAAAGATTATGGCAAGCCATAGAGGATATTGATGATGATAGAGAAACAGAAGCAGCAATAAAACTTAACAACGAAGATGTTATAGATGTATTACTAAGTATAGTAAATAGTTTATGATGCCACACAATAAAAGTGAAACAGGTACTTCTGAAGGTTTAGTTTATGATTACGATGAAGAGATGGTAATGCAACAAGGTCCTCATGGTTTATTATCTCTGATGTTATTTCCTAAATTAAAAGAAATGGGGATAATTAAAGGAGCATTAAAAGACCCAGATGAATTAAAAATATTAAATAGGATTGGTTCATTATTTTATCGTGATATAAGACCTTCATTGGGTAACTCCTCTGATATGAGTGGTAGAGAATTTTATGATATAGACGATGAAGGAAACCCAATAAATGAAAGTGATACCCAACGTATTGTTAAAAGAGTATTGAATGAGCAGGAATATATGGACTCAGAACAATTGGCGGACTTACATGATATACATGACGATATATTATATTTAACCCCAGAATATTCCCATGAAGATGAGAGTATTAAAAATGCCAGAGCCATTGGTATATTTCAACACCTATTAAACATTATTGGTGAGAATGGAACGGTTTCAAAAGAAGCAGATGAACTAATCAATAGAATAAATTTTGATATAAGTGGATTGCTGGGATTAAGTGATAGAGTAGTCCGACTATACACCACATTAACTGAAGAACAATTATAAAAGACTATGTTAAAAAGAGCAAAACAAACCAAAAGACAGATTATAGAACAACTTAATCGAAGAATATTAAATGAAACCAGTGAGGAGAGGACGAAGGAAGAGAGTTACTGGGATGAAAGAGAAGATGCAAGGGAGGAAATATATAATGATATTTATGACATCCTTGAACCAGTATTGGAAACACTTTATAAAAAGCATGGTGAAAATGACTTAATTGATTTAGATGATGAAATATCTTTTGTAATTCAGGATTGGTGGGATGCAGGAAGGGATGATGAAGAAGATAAGAGAAGGGATGAATGGGAAGAAAGAGGAGGAATTATAGGTAATAGAAGGAGTGATGGTCCGACAAAGGGATATTAAAAAAATTAAAATATTATGTTAAGAAAAGCAAAACAAACCAAAAGACAAATTATTGAACAACTTAATAGAAGGGTGTTAAAAGAAGATGAATTTTCCGCTAATGTTGATTGGTCGGGTGTTAAGGACCTTGTAGGTGGGTTGAAAATTGACGGCAAAAAAATAACCACTTTCAAATCAACAATAGATAATAGCGGAGGCAAAAAGATAGGCACACTAACAATGCCCAAAGGTAGGTATAAAGTGGACGATATTGTGGAGATAGTTATAAATGGTCCCGGAGGATTTGAACTGGATGGGGTGGAAACAAAACCATCTATGGGTGCAAAAGCAAAAAATTTAACTGGTGAATTACAAAGGCGGGCGGATGAATCACAGTTTCAAATAGTTTTTTCAGTTAATCAAAAATTTATTGAGGTTATGGGTAACAAATTTCATAAAACTAAACAAGTTGCAGTCATCATTAAAGGAAATGTTGATGGTGGAACAGTCTATTTTCTCTTGGAATTCCCCGAAGGAAGTACAATTGTCAAACCCAAATCTCAGGATTCAGAAGGTAGTTATGGAGGCAAATTAAAACAGGCGGCACAGCTAGCGAAGCAGAAGAGGGAAAAAGAAGATGAGAAAAAAGGGGGGGTAGAAAACGTGTTAAGCACACTTGGATTGGATTAAATGTGTAAAATCTAATTTCTTCAGATAAAGCCCATTATTGGGCTTTTTTTATGCCTTGGAAATTGGATATTAAGAAATATATTATATATCTTTTTTATAAGTAAACCAAAACGAAGATGAGTAAAGAAGAAATAAGCCCCATCATTAAAGAAGGAATACGAATAATGGTCCAAGTTAATGAAGGGTTAGAGATAGAAGTAGTAGGTGAGATGAAACGTACCGAAAAATCTGAACATTATCCTATAGGACACTTAGGAGTCTTAACAATTTTTAGAATGTATGGGATGGAAGAAAAAGTATTTTTAGGTTGTCAACTTTGCGAAGATATGATAAACCCAAGGGGCCATTTAATAGCAGAAGAAATGGTTATGATGACATTCAGAGAACAAATGAAATTATTAATGGAGAAACTAAACCAAAACAAAGATGAGAAAAATACCTAAAGGAGAAGAAGGGGGTTATTGGAAGTTAGACCAAGTAGGTGCGGAAGATTATGTTAATACATATCTTTTACCTACAAAATATGGTGATTTATATGATAAAAGATTCCCAAAAAATTTATATGGTGTTCCAGAAGAAGAGTTTAAGGATTGGTGTAGAGAAAATGATATAAAATTATTATTATCATTTACAACAATAAAACGAGACCTTTATGAAGTAGATGTAGATAATTTAGATTTTAAACCAAAATGAAGATGATTAAAATATACGTTGACACAGAAGAAGAAAAACAAGAACTACTCAATCAGAGTAAATATATTCACGATTTTTTAGAAGTGGTAAATGGAACACGTTACATTGGTTTAGATTCTGATAAAGCTGGGACTTTAATGCACATTTATATGGCACCAGAAATTATTATTGTTAGAGAAGATGGATAAAGGACATGATAATAAACCAAAACAAAGATGAATAAAGTTATAGAGTTTATTAAAGAACTAGGAATAGTTAATTTGTTGGTGACAATAGCAGTAGTGTTCACAAATGGGATTGTATCATTCTTTGATGAACCAATGAAGATAAGTGGGTATGTTCTACTAATAACATATTCGAGTATTTTAGTTATTATAGTGAATTTAGTATGTTGGATACATAAATTCTTAAAACCAAAACAAAGATGATTGAAATACTCTCTATAATAACATTAACCTTTTACGGCATAGCATTTATATGTTTTTCAATAGCAGGATATTATATTGTTAAAGATTTGATAAACAATTACAAAGATGAGTAAAGAAGAAGAATTTAAACCCACATTTTTAGAAGCTTTATCAATGAATGATGGTTATCCTGTTTATACTACAAGTCCATTTAAAGGTGAATTCAAACCAAAGAAAGGTATGTGGAAAAGATATAAACCAAAACAAAGATGAAAAGATTAATTAAACATATATGGAAATACCTAACAGATTGGAGATATAGATATGAGAGAAGAAAACAAAGATATTGGGATGATTGGGATAATTTTGTTCATTAAACCAAAACAAAGATGAGTGAAGAAAGAAAAACTTTAACAGTTTCAGTATTAAAAGAAAGTCCTGATGATAATTGGAAGGGCTGGGATTTAGAAACTTTTTATTTAAGGGAACATCTACATGAATTGATAAAAGTTTATGGCATAGGTATTTTGAAAGAAGAACTTAATGAATGTGAATGGTTATTAAATAAAACAAAACAAAGATGAGTAAAGAAAATCTATATACAGAAGAAGAGGTAAAATTATTAGTTACTAAGGCGTTTGATGATGCCTTTACTTACGGTCATTATGATGAACAATTTATATTTGTCGATGGAGTAGAAATTAGTAATAATGCGGATTATTGGATTAAACAAAACTTAAACCAAAACAAAGATGATTAAAGTCGATAAGTTTGATAAACTATTCCTATCTCAACTGCAAAGAGATGTATACACTTTTCATACTGGTGATAACAATTGTAGAAATATAAAAGTTGGAGACGATATTGAAATAGACGGTATATCTGGTAAAGTGGAATCATTGGAATGGTTTGTAAAGATGTTTAATGGACCAGATGGTAAACCATTAAAAGGAGACAGTGTAACAATTTTAGTAAACCAAAACAAAGATGAAAAAGACCCAAACGCAATTTATGATTGGGGGTCATTTCCATTGGAAAAGAATTTTAATTGGAATAACCACAAAGATAAACCAAAACAAAGATGAGTAAGACAGATATAATTACAAGACTAATATTAGATGTTTGTTTTATAGTGTTTATGTGGATAGTAATAATTAACCAAGTTCGGATAAATGAAAGATTTGATAGACTTGAAAACAAAATAGAAATATTAAACCAAAACAAAGATGATTAAGAAAATATTAAAAAGATTTGGATATGTAAAACAAACCTCTTATAGGTTTTATATAAAAGATACTAATTGGATTCAAGTAGTAGTATCCCCAAAAGGAATATATAACAAAACAGTAGATGGTAATACACTACCAATAAATGAACTAGCTATCTATACAGGTGAATATTTAAAATTAGAAGATACACATAAGACAGACAGAACTAAAGAAACAAATTTAATTACGTGGTGTAGTATGGGTGATTCAGAAATAAATTAAACCAAAACAAAGAAGATGAGTGAAGAAGAAATAAAGGGAGTGGTATGTGATACAATATATGATTGTTACAAACTTGACAATGATATGGAACATACGAGGTACATACACCCAATGTTTTATAATGGTTCGTTTAGTAAAGACTATCCATTACCACCCAAACCTAAACCACTAATGGAAAGGGAAGTGTTTATAGAATGGATTGGTAAGGAAGAAACTGAATGGACTAAGGCAATAGAAGTATTGGGAGTTTATATAATGAGACAAAACAAAGATGAATAGAGAGTTAAGAGTACACCATAAGGAAATGGGTGACATGACACCTGATGAGTTGAAGGAGTATGTGGATGAGATAAATGATTACTTTGTTGACTTCATTAAAGCTGCCCCATTCGTTGAAATAGGTGATAGGGAAGATATGCAGAGTAGAAAGTTAAGGGCTAATATACATGAGGGTAAATATTCCGTAGGTGAAATAATATTTGAACTTCAAATGGAACTATATAGGCACCAACAGAGACATCCTGAATTGGGTGACCTAAAGTTAATTGTATCAGAGCTATTACCAACACCTGATATGAGAAGTGAACACTTTAACCCTGTTATGGGTGTTATGATTAAAATGAAATTTGAACAAAGATGAGTATTAAAGAACATTTAAAAGAACATAACTTAACCTATTTTGGTCATATGAAAGTTGCTTTATGGTTTGCATGGACATTTACTAAAGTAGTATTGGCGGCATTGTGTCATGGACTTATACCATCAGTCTATAAAACATATTGTAGTGATACAGTTAAAGAAGTTTATAAAAAAATAATGTTTAATGAGGATGAATAAAGAAGAAATTATAGAAGTAGATATGAGTTGCTTTTGGATAAATTTAAACAATCCTAAAGAAGTATCGTACCAACCAAAAGAAAATGGGAACTGGAAAGCTATTATATCAGAGGGACATCCAAACCCATTGACACCAGCTAATAATGAGATAGTGTATAGATTAAAGAAGTATAGTACACAAGGTTACATACATAAACCAAAACAAAGATGAAGAAAACTGATTATTTACCACTAATTCCTATATGTTCAGATAAAGAACTAAAAGAAATAGCAGAACAATGGTGTGATTTGGTTGGTGCAGAACCTACTATACCAACATTGAATGCATTTATGATGGGAGCAAAAATAGCTATATCTAATAATGGATGGATTAAACCAAAACAAAGATGAGTAAGGAAGAACAATTTGAATCATTTGGATATAAATCAGATAAGAAATGTGTAGTATGTGAAAGTGTTGATACTAGATTAGAACCAAGATTTGGTTATTCTGTTTGTATAAAACATTTTGAAATACCTCCAGTTAAATTACAAAACCAAAACAAAGAAGATGAGTAAAGAAGAAATATGTTCCTACATTAAACACATTTGGTACAGAAAGGGAATCGAGAGAAAGTGTATAGTATGTAATAAGGAACAAGTAAATGTAGTAAAAGTTGTGAATGAAATAGGAAAACTACATGGTGGTTATTTCAAACTACATGACGATTGGCGTGATGCATAAACTTATTAAACCAAAACAAAGATGAAAACAATTAAGCCCATTAAAAACGACAAAGACCTCGAAGCTGCCTGTAATAGATTAGATGAAATATTTAATGCAAGAGCAGGAACTAAAGAGGGAGATGAACTTGAAATCCTTAGCATACTAATTGAAAAATATGAGGATGAACATTATACAATTCCAGACCCAGACCATACAGTATGGACTGTTGAGGTAGAAGCAATAAGCAAAGTCTTTGCTACTGAGGCAGAAGCACAAAAATATATTGATTTTACAAATAAAAAAGACATATTCAAAGTAAAAGAGCTAGACGTAAATCCAGCTCGTAAACCAAAACAAAGTGTAATACCAGGTGTTAAACCAAAAGGGTGGAAATGGCCCCAATCGTATAGAGACGATACAGGAGCATCATACCAATTTGAATAAAAACCAAAACAAAGATGAGAGAGATAGTAATATTTAGTTGGGTACTTGCATTTGTAATAATTGCTTATGTTTGTACTAAGCGTAAACCAAAATGAATATAAGTGAGACTCTAAAGTATTGGCAAGAGGTGTTGGATATTAAGGACTGGAATATAAGTCTAAAAAGAACTACATTTATAAACGAACATTTTAGGGGGGCTCTCACGTAACTTTGAAACGAAGGAGGCAATCATACTTCATGACATAGACTTAACAGAAGAAACTATTTTACATGAGTTATTATATATAGCACACCCAGAACAAAGTGTTACATGGATAAACGAAATGACACAACAATACATTCACTCTAAATACAAATATTAAGACTACTAATTGTTTGGGTATTAACTATAAAGTATACTATTTATATCTAAACAATATACTTATGAAAAAAGTAATTAAACTAAAAGAATCAGATTTACACCGAATAGTTAAAAAAATAATTGCAGAACAAGACGATAGAGACGCGTATGAGGGTGGATGGAGACAAGGTAATATAGATTATGATGACCCCAGACAATTCTGGGATGAATGGTGGGAAGATAACAATAGTGACTCCGCATATTACGCAGACCAAATAATAGACTTTATTGAACTATTTTATGATTTAACACCACGAGAAGATAATCCCGTCACTTGGGCGGAAATAGATGTGGATAAGGAGGAATATAGAAAGGAAGGAGAAAAATTATATTGGAGTGATAAGAAATCGGAAGAAGAAAAAAGGTATGATGATAGAGAAGTCCGTCCCACAGATGATGAATCACGTTACGATGATAGAAACTACCAGTATGGAAATAGCCCCGATGACGACCTTAATGAAGAAGAAGAACTTCCCACAGTAAGGAGAAGTGATATGGACAGAGCAAGACGAAAACCTTATTCTGCTAAAGCTAGATTTCGAGCGGGTGGTGGTAGGTCCCTCTAATTTAAATTATTATAAAGTCCATTAATTGGGCTTTTTTTGTGCCCTATAAGAAACATAAAGTATTTATTATAATATGGGAAAAATTATCATAACCGAACAACAACTAAAACTTCTTTTAGGAGAAGAAATGGTTTCGGATACGAAGGATGTTAAGGGACGTACTTTATACCATATAAGTGCTTTACCTACCGATAAACGAGAAACACCAGGTGCGATTAGAACTCTTTTATCTTCTATATTAGAAACTGGAGATTCGTTTCCTGTAGGTAGTTCGGTGGATTTAACTACACTATCCCACAGAAATAAAATGAGATTTTCGGGGTATTGGGATGCATTGCATGGGGCAAAAGGTGACAATAGAGGACATATGTGGGAAGGATTATTTTCTGGTTTATATGGTGGGGAATTAACTACTGGTAAAGAGAGTGATGCTATTGCTCCCAAGGCAGATGTTACAGTTGGAAATCTAGGATATTCACTTAAATTTAGAGAGAGTACGACAGAAAATCCTAGCTTAGGTAATTTAGGTCTCGCACGAAAAGCGGCGATAGATAAGGTAAGTGAAAGGTTGGCAGAAAATGGATTATTGGACTACGTAAAAGAATCTACCATATTTGACATTTTTACCAATCCAGACATGGACCTACTGGAACTGAAACAAGAAATTTTAAATATAGGTTTTGAAGGTGTAGACTATTGGATATTTGCTCACCCAGATAAGAGTAATAGAAGTATTATATATAAAATAATTGATAATAGTAGTTTACAACAAATTCTTTTAAATCCCCCAAAAGAATGGATTAATAAACCTAGGACAAGTCCAAACGAATTAAGAATTAATCACGGATTAATTAATGCGTTACCCGAAGAAACTATAATTCAGTTTCCCTTGATTGGTGAAGAGGATTATCAAGAATACGAAAGATTAACACCAACAGAAACTAAAGCGGGCCAACTTTTTGGTAAAAGACAAGAAAGACTAGACCCAGATGTACTCCAATACATGCGTAAAAATCCACGACCATTTATTAAGCGATTACATAAAATGTATGGAGACCGTTTTAATTTGGGATTAACTTTTTAGTTTATAAATTATATTTATATATAAAATATTCACATCATGATTATATCAGAAAACGAAAAAAATAGAATTAGAAAATTACACAAAGAACATTTTATTCTTAATGAACAAGGACTAGGCAGTATGGCTTCTGTAGGTTCGGGGTTTGTAAACCAACAAGGTGGTACTGGAAGAGTAGAAAAATTTATTGATAGACAAACAGAATTAGGTAATGGGTATTATGATTTTTCAGAATATGAGTTAAATGAACAAAAACCATCTGATTCTGCTGGTGATGCACCTACGGAACAAAGTAAAGAAAAACCAGAGGATTCTGTTGGTGATGCACCAACTGAGCAAACTAAAGAGGTGGGTTAATTTTAATCGTGTTTAAAATATCCTGAGATATAACCTAGAAACAAGATAATATACAACCCCACATATTCTTTTATTTTTTTAATTACCACCATATTACTATAATATAGTACAACTCCAAATAAAATAAATTATTTACAACCTCTTCTATTAAGTTATATTGTAATGTCGTAAAGACATAAACTATATTAAAACAACTAATCATGGAAACATTATTCACAGTTTTAATTACTCTTGGGGTGATTTCACTTATTGGAATTATTGTGGGAGTAATAGGGTTGATGCGAAGGGTGAAAAATCTGGAGCAGGTTAGAGAGGAAATACGTGTAGTGCAGGACCATCTTATTAATAAGATTGATGGAGAGTTAACTACCATTCATCGAGAATTGGAAAAGAGAAAAATGGAGACCGATGAATATTCAAGATTCACCCAGAGCAATCTCGATAGACGCTTTGACAATGTATGGGAAGACATACATAAGTTAAAAGTTACATAATCTCCCTAGTTAAAAAGGTCCTTCGGGACCTTTTTTATTATAAATATTTTTCTTATATTTGTAGTATGAAAAAAATATTTCTTATCATATCGTTATGTTTTACTATGAGTGTTGGGTGGTGTCAAACATCTACTGATAGTACCGAGATAGTTTATAGTAAAAAGGAATGTGACACCATTTTTTTGTTAACTTTTGAAATTATAGATAACGGAACAATATCTGAATACCCAAAAGAAAAAATGACCAAAATAACAAATGTCTTGTGTGACTGTTTCTCGATGTATAATTTTGTAAGTGTTGCGTCTTTGGTGGTAAAACACCACTTTAAAAAAGAACGTGGTGTTATATTAAAATAAAAAAGATATTTATAATATATGAAATCGTCACCATTAATAACCTATCTTGAAAATATTAAACCTCATAGGGACTTATTAGAGTCATATGAAATAGTAAGAAAATGGTTGCAAGAATCTGGAATGACTAGTAAAGAAATAGAAAACGTTACAGGTGCACCACCTCATATTTGGAAGGAATATGAAAATATTAAACAAGAGATGGGAAAAGTTAAATTAGAGTTATCTCGTTATGGCATGTTGGATAGTTCTAATGAAGACATTTTTAACAATTTTATGTTGTCAGAGTTAAACAAAATATCGGTAAAATACCCTTTAAGGGATGAACCAATTACTTAAGTAAGACAACATGACCTATTGCGTCATGCATAAAATTTTCACCCTCAAATCTATAATATATTAACCACACATAAACATCTTGTTGGCATAATTTATCTTTATAGGTACCATCCCACGCTTCACCATGGTAAGATTGGTAAATCTCACCACCCCAACGATTATATATAAACAATTCTAACTCAATTATATTTTGGCCTATGGGGCCAAATATGTCATTAATACCGTCACCGTTGGGTGTAAATGTGTTGGGAACATAAATTCCATCAAACGAACATTCGTCTACATCTACAGTTAATAACACAGTATCACCAACACACCCCTCATTACTAATAACAGAAACAGAAATTTGGTACATGTCATAGGGTACATTTAACCAGTTTACTGTAATTTGACTAGTCCCTTGTCCAGATTCTATTGTCCCACCTTCTACCACCCAAGTATAAATATTTGGACCCCCATCAACCCAATATTCCTGTAGGTATGATTGGTCATTAGAACACACTTCGATTGTCTGCACGTTTTGTGCAGACAACCAAAGAGGTATAAAAAATAATATGGATAATATATATTTCATTAATTATGCCATATTGGCCCAATTACTGGTGCCGCATTGACAACTACAGTCATTACCACAGAACATCCACCAACTGTATAAGTTAGGTTGAATGTACCATTACCAGATGTTGTTGGACAAAATTCATATGTCCCAGAAATCGGGTCGAATACAACACCAGAACCTGTCCAAACCCCACCTGTCGGTGTACCGACTAATGGTTCACATGGGTCACCCTCACAGAAAGGACCTATTTGTGTAAATGCAGGTAATAATAAAAATATATCCAAATCTACGGTATCTGTACAACCAGCAGCATTAGTCTCAATTACAGTAATAGCCGAAGGATAAAGTCCCGGTACATTACCCCAATCAACTGTGATTGCAGATGTACCTTGACCCGACGCAATTGAGCCACCCCCACCAGTTACCGTCCAATTGTAAGTTGAGCCAACAGTATTAGTTACCCAATATTGTTCACCTACAGCACCAACACATGCGGTATCAGGATTTGTTGTAATTTGAGAAAAAGATTCTGACATAAAAAATGTTAGAAAAGTAAATAAGATTAATAATTTTTTCATTTTGTTTTTTTTTTAATTATTAATTATGCCAAATACCTACGGTAGTGGCTTGACCTCCGGCCAATATAGTTATTGTTATCGTTTGCACACAACCATCATCGTCAGTGACGGTAACGGTATAAATACCAGGTGATAACCCTGTCATACTATCTGACCCATTAACATTATTTGATGTTTGAATTATATTGGAGAATGGGTCTTCCCAAACATAATCCCAAGGACTACTTCCTTGTCCAGTTACTGTTATTGTTCCATTATTTTGACCTAAACAGATTTCATCAGTATGTACCTCTGTAGGTAACGGACAACAAGTTAAACTAGCTGAAAATGCGTATACTGGGTCATTCTGACAAGCAATGTTTATCCAACTACCGGTTTCCCCATCTGCGTAAGTTTCAATAAAAACACTTAAGTCGTCCCCTTG